>Ga0209791_1000042_pt1 | contig 89539 bp, 76 predicted proteins | sample WorMetTyACAVOLI1_FD_187422 | JGI IMG/M metagenome (GOLD analysis project Ga0209791, IMG submission 187422) | Marine gutless worms symbiont microbial communities from Max Planck institute for Marine Microbiology, Germany - Olavius algarvensis... ... | reverse complement strand
ATATACTGGTCTATGTTCGGTATGCCAAAGATCGTAGGAGCCGGGCGGCGGCAGGATTGCGGATCAGCAACACCTCTGCCTCTGTCAGTTGGTACCGACGCAATCTAATGCGACTCAGATCGCAATTAAATCATGCTCCCATGTTGGTTGAAAGAGCATGCGTCATGGAGCTAAAGACGGCTCGATAAAACCGGTTCGGGCAACAGCCCGTTAAGTTTCTACTAGAGGTACAGAGCCGTGATGTCGCCTAACAAGACGGATGCACCTGACAGGGAAAACTTGCGCGGTTTATCGTAGAGGGCATTGGGTTTTCGGAGGTTTTGCTGCCTGCAGGTGATCCGCAGCGTTAGAGAGCGATTACAAACGATACCGTGGATATAGAGATTCAATGCAAATTAGTTGGTACTGGTTGGTCTGAATGCGTTTTGGATGTTTATGGTCAAACTTGTACTGTAACAGCCTCATACCTATCTGATGCACTTGGAGAGTTTGTTAAAGCTGTAAACCATATCTTAGGCGGTGGGAACGAGGCCAAGTTTAGCTTTGATGAAGAGCCTGGTGAGTATAGATGGATACTAAAAAGAAATGAAAATAATGCACTTTTTATTGAAATCATCGAATTCCCTGATTTATGGGGTAATAAAGACGATTCGGAAGGTAAAGTAATATATGAAGTCACATGTCCGGCTCATGAATTTGGAAAAGCGCTATTAGTAGGCCTCAATGGCTTATTGGATGAATATGGTGTTGTCGGATACAAAGAAAAATGGGTAGATGCAGAATATCCGGTGGAGCAATATATTGAGCTTTGTTCACATGTTGGCATAAGGCCCTCCAGCAAGGCACTCCAGCCGAACGCTAAAAGCGGCGGCTGAGCTTAATCGTTAGAGAGCAGATGAAATTACCAATTTTAGTTCTATTAATTCTATTAACATGCACTGTGGCAACTGCTTGTGAAGCAGTTGCTGAGATATCGCCGATTGAACAGCTTAAATGGCTTGAATCAACATCTGGAGCGCAATCCTTCCAAACGGATAGGGATGCGGGGATACTGAGATTCTATGTGACTTTTGGATACGCACGAAAAATCCCAGGCATTGGCAACGTGACTCATTCTCGCTGTTATCAAGGAATTAAACTAATTGCTATCGGTGGTACCACTGATACACCAATGAGTGAGAAACACAGTCGGTTGATTGATTTGGCCGATTCGTTTGCCCGCGAATACAACCTACTCATGAAACAATATATAGATAGCATAGGCGTTGGAACTTGTCCTCCGGGAGCTGATTGGGAAGGAATGCTTGCGTCTCTAACTGAATTTGTGTGGGGTTCAACCCAATTAGAGGGAATGGTGGGCGTCGTCAGGTCAGAGATGCCCAGGATCATGATTGACCTTAAAGACTTGAAACGTAAAGATAACGTTTCCAGTGTCGCATGCAAAACCTTACAAAATTACGGGATTAGGGAACCTGTGATAATAGAAATCTACGAATGGCTTCCCCCCCCACCTCCGGGGTATAATAGTAGAAAGATAGATGAGTTTCGTTGTATCCAGGGTCATATTACCCGCTAACAAATCATTCAAGAAGGATTGGGCATAACACGCGCCCAACTCCTTAATTCAGCCGTTATGTTGAAAAGAGTAATTTAATGCGGTTATACATTGTTATTACAGTTTATTTGTCATTTTCTTTATTTTCAGTATTTGCCTCGGCTTCAGGGTATACGTTAGAAGATGAACAATTTAAAAGGGAGAATATTGATAAATTAAAACCTTATGGCCCAGGATTTAATGAAAATCAAAGACCAATTTGGCATCAAATGATAAAAATAGCTGTAAAATATAAAGACTATGAAATTATTGAAAAAATACTTTTAGTTGGTGATGAAGTTGATGGTGTAATGGCCACTCAATATAGTTTGGATTTGTTTGAACTATACAAAGCGAGTCCATTATTTTTTGTTGAATCTGTTGATAAATTTTATGCGGGAAGTTTCGATAAATTTTTACGTATATGGATCAATGAAGCTTATGATATCGAAATTAACGATTTAAAGGAATATTCAATAGGTCATACTGAAAATAAAATAATGAAAAAATTTATATTAAAAGCGGAAGAGTTGGACAGCCAAATTAAATAAAAAGATTAACATAACAATGCGCTCCACCGGATGCAAATTATGCTGCGCTTCATTTGAACCGATGAGCTTAGTCGTTATAAGGCTTGAGAATGAATGATTTACCAAAATTACGAACAGGTTAAAGAATTAAATTCAAGTGTTTTGAAGACACTCCTTTCTAACGGAGATGCCCAAGAGCGTGTATGGGCAGCATGGGAAATTGGATTAAGGCTTGGAAGGGAAGCTTTGCCAAACATCTCACTTCAAGCCCACAATGCTCCTGATGCTGGGACAAGGCGGCATATGGTTGTTGTTCTTGCAGGATTAGGCCACTATTCAGTTCTTTCAACGCTCGCAAAGCATGACCCTGATGAATCAGTTCGTGGAACGACTACCCAATACCTAATTAGAATAACAGACCAAAATGATACAGAGAAAATCAGTCTGATTATCAACATACTTGAAAAAGACAAGTCTCCAGTAGTTATGCAGAGCATCTTGGATAGTTGGGATTTTGATCAACATCAGATCCCTATTTTATTGCTTCTTGAATGTGCCAGAAATAAATCTGAGGTTGTCCGTAATTCATCTATAAGGCAAATTGTTAAAAATTATGGCGCTAATGATTTATCGACAAATCAGATTGTATTCCTTTTAGCTGATCAAAGAACCAGAGAATCAAATTTTCTGTTTTTAAATTGGTTGTTAGATTGGGATTTACATGATGTGATTATCTTATCAGCAGAAAAGGCCCCACAATCATCAAAATTGATAATATTAGATTTTCTTGTTGATAAAAACTTGACCTTTTCTTGGGAAACATTAAAAAATCTATCTCAAATTAAAATTCCAGATACTGATATTCGTATTTTGAGTATTCTTAAAATTGAAAATAATCTTGAAATACTATTGTGGTTGGCCTTTGGGTTAGCTCGAGCGATTAACTTGCCAAAAATTAAGTCTCATTCGCAGTACCTTGAGCAGCAGAGTGCATCGAATTTTTATGATTCGGCAAAAGATCATTTCCTAACATTGATAAAAGTAATGGTTCCACAAAAAATCGATTCTTCTGATTCAAATAATTTTCAGACAATTATGAATCACCTTGAAAACGATATCGAATACTTTGACGAGTACGATGATGAAGATTTTTGGGAAGATGAAGGGCTTAATTCAGAAGAGTATATTAAGGAAATGGAATTTAATTGTACCTGTATAAAAAAGTGGCTGTCGAAAGACGCCTTATAACGACTGAATTCACTCGGATGTGAGTTCCGCTGCAGCTCCACTCACACCGGTGATTCAGAGCGTTAACTGCTGAAGCCTATGCATGAGAAAATCTACACAAGTCTTGGAATACTGATTACATGGTTGGCGATATTATTTATTGTCCCACTTGTGGGATTTGATACTAAGTTGTGGGTTTTAATCTTATCAGCATCGATTGGCGGCTTATTCTCTGGCTTATTGGTGCTACTAGGCGAAACAGTGATTGAAAATATTATCTTAGTATTAGTGTTTCTCGTGCTTGCTGGGGTATTGTGGGGGCATAAGCCAAGTCTTGGATTTATCTTCATTTCAGTACTGATTTCTAGTGTAATCGGTGTAATTACTAATCAAGTCAACCAATATGCAGCTAACAAGGCGTTCAAGTCAGGGACGCCGAATAGCGGCGCCCCTTAGCTTAACGTTAGGCCTATGACTGACTCGTTGACCTGCGAATATTGCAATGCGCTATCCAACACTAGGGACGGCTCGCTCGGAATATTCGAGAGATGGGTGTGCTCGTCTTGTGGTGCCTTGCGGTATTGGGGGGCCTTGCTGCAACCAGGGATGGCTGGTACGGGGACGCCTGTCGAATACTGGGGAAGAGCGATACGTGTGCGAAGAGTGCGATACGGTGTTTGCCGTCGAGCTTGAGTCAGTCAAGCCAGTGACCAATCTGAGGGAATGGCTGTTGACGGAAGGTCTTGAACCCCTCTGGACAAACTTTGAACAGCTCAAGGAGACTACGGCCTAACAATGCGCTGCAGTCGACGTCAACCCGCTTCGCGGGCTGTCCGCGGCTGAGCTTGGTCGTTATACCGGCGAACGAAGGAGGCTCGGACTGGACTATGAAAGCAGCGTGGTATGAACGGCAGGGTCCCCCTTCCGAGGTTCTCGTCGTGGGTGAGATGACGACACCCGAGCCTGGGCCGCGAGATGTTCGCATTCGTGTTGCCGCTTCCGGTGTCAATCCAGGCGACGTGAAAAAGCGGCAGGACACGTTCGGTGTGGGAATGCCCTACCCGCGTGTAATTCCTCATAGCGATGGGGCTGGCGTCATCGAGGGGGTTGGCGACCGGGTATCATCTTCGCGTATCGGCGAGCGAGTGTGGTGCTTCGGTGCGCAAAGCTATCGTCCGTTCGGAACCGCGGCGGAGTATGTCGTGGTCCCGGATTATCAGGCGATTCCTCTGCCGGATGGCATCGCGTTCGAACAGGGGGCATGCTTGGGAATACCGGGCATCACCGCCCATCGCGCTGTACATGTGGCGGGCAGTGTACACGGACAGGCTGTCCTAGTGCAGGGTGGCGCTGGGGCTGTTGGGCAATGCGCTGTCGGCCTCGCCCGGCACGCAGGGGCACTTGTCATCGCAACGGTGCGCTCCGAACGGGATGCGGCAACTGCACAGCGGGCGGGAGCCCACCACGTAATCGTTACAGGCGGTCTCCTTGCCGACGAAATCGTGGGACGCGTCTTTGCCAGCTCTCCCGACGGAATCGATCACATTGTTGAGGTCGCCTTCCACCCGAACATTTCCGTGGACGAGCGGTTGCTGAAACAAGGCGGCACAATTGCGACATACGCCACGGGTGACCCTACTCCAGAGATTCCTTTCTGGCCGCTTGTGTTCAAAAATGTTCGTCTGTTCTTTCTTGGGAGCGACGACTTTCCCACCGCAGACAAAATTGCAGCAGCCAGCGCACTGAACGAAGCACTGGAGTGCGACTGGCCGGGCTTCGATGTTGAAACGCGGTTTTCCTTGGAGTCGATCGCGAAGGCTCACGAGGTGGTCGAGGAGCGTAAATTGTCGGGCCGGGTTGTTGTAGGCCTCCAATTCGAGGAGCTGGCGGAATAACAATCCTGATGCAGCCGGCGCAAAAGGCCGCGCGGCTGATTAGCGGTGTTAGGCGTGCAAGATTTGTATTCAGATCGCATATCACATAGGCCGCCACAGACTAAAAAAGATGAATGCCCTCGCAGAGGCAGGCCTTCTAAAGGCAACAATAAATACAGACAGCACCATTTATTCTCTAACACCAAAAGGCTGGGGACTCCTGACACCTTGGAATCCATGGAAAAGAGAGGATGTCGCACCGGGCGGAACCAGAGTGGGCCGAGATCATCAACTACACACGGCATGAGATTGATACATACCCCTTCACGATAATTTCATTCAAACTTGTTTCAGATTCAACCGACGGGCTGGGCAAGAAGACTTATTGTAGTGGGGATTTCCAATTTGATTGGGCTGAAAGAGATCTGGCGGGCCTCAGATCAAGCTGTAAAAGTTTCACAGAAGACCCATTGAAACAGAACAAAATTGCGGCAAGGGCAGATCAAGCTAATTAATAGAGAACGCTGCCTCAAAGAATGCCTCTTCCAGGAAAGATAAAACAGGGAATCGGAAGCTCAGGAAGATCCTGCGCTGAACAGGAGATTTCCTTCCCCATAGACCGCCACCGGATACCGGGACAGATCAAAGGGGTCTCCGTTCCAGCACACAAATGACGCCCATCGCCCGCGGCGAAGCGTACCGACCCGGTCGTCGATTCCGAGAATTTCGGCGTTTTTTCGGGATACCAGCTCGATGGCGGCCTGCCGGTTCCAGCCGTTTCGCAGAAACCACCGGGTCTGCATCAGAAGATTGCGGGCCGGCACAACCGGGTGGTCGGTCATCAGCCCGAGATCGACGCCGGTCGACAGCAGGTGCCGGATATTGCGCCAGTTCTCATGCTTGAGCTCGACCTTATACGCAAAGGAATCGATCGGCCCGTAGATGACCGGGATCCTGCGCTGTTTCAGCACCCGGAAAATCTCGGGCCTGTGGACATCCATGGCATGTTCGATGGTAACGTCCAGATCGAATTCATCGATCAGGCGCAATACCGCCGCAATGTCATCGATCTTGTGAACATGGACCCGCAACCGTTCGCGACCCTCGAGGATGGCCCGGAACAATTTCTCCGGCGCGGTAAAGGCCATGTCCTTTTTTTTCGATGCGGGGGCCGTTCGATACTGATCCAGTTTCTGGGAAACGTCCGCCAGTTTTTCACGCAGCATGCCGACAGCACCCATGCGGGTGGAGGGTCGTTTTCCTTTCCAGGCCGTGGTTGAGGTGGGGTTATACCCAAAGGCTGCTTTAATGCCGGCCCGGGATACCAGAGCCCGGGAACTGTCCTCGGCGAAGTGGCGGATCACGGCGCATCGGCCGCCAAGGATATTGCCGCTGCCCGGCATCACGCAGGAGTAGAGAACGCCCATTTCGACGGCGTCCTGAAAGGCGGCATCGTCCATCTGAAGACCATCCAGGACGTCGGAAAAGACCGTCATCGAGGCCATTTTCTCGTTCCCGTCCGCTTCCTGCTCCGGCTCGCCGGACCGAACCAGGCCGATGTGACTATGGGGATCTATAAATGCCGGGGTCACCGTCGGATACTCACCGATCAGTTTGCCGTTGGCCTTCTTTGAAACACCGGCCACGGCGGTGTTTGAAAAGTTTATATAGACATTTTCGCGAAGTGCTTTCCCGGTGTAGAGGTGCCGGGCAAATACCGATTTCATGGGTCATCTCCTTGTTCCGAAATCCTGCAGTCCCTCGTGCCGGGGCGGCGCCCAACCGAGGGAAATCCGAAGCGCTGTGTGACGGCCGGTTTTCCCTCGCGAGGATGATCGGCGCGACCGAAAGGTTCCGTATGAAAATCGGATGTTACACGCCACACGATACCGTGTCCAGGTCATCCAGGCCGCGACATGGTCGGGATCGGGATCGCTGTCGGAACCGGGATCGAAACAGGCTGACCATCTTCGAGGTCGATACCGGTTCCAAACCCGATGCCGACGGCGATGATTCCGAACCGTTCATAGCCGTACACATCCCATCCATCGGAACGGCATTCCGGCATTGGCTGGAGTGCCGCGGAATTCCCAACACAATGCCATGTGCCCGGCTTCGTCGTGAACGGATAGTCCGGGACACCATAAAATAAGGATGCGGATTGGAGTGTTATGGCTGAAGCTCGATCCAGGGGATGGAGAGACCCGATGTGGGCAGCCTCCACAGATTGCGGGAAACCGCTTAAACAAGCGGACGCCTTTGCGGCTTCCCTGGTCGCCATGGAGCCAACGGAGAATAACCCACACGCCTAGGCCATGTTGGCCCACTGATCGTTCTGACGGAGCCCTTCCTGGATAGCCCCCACCAGCTCCTGGAGGGACAGCGGCTTTTCCAGAAAGCAGAGCACACCCAGGTCGCTGAGGGTGTCTTTCATTTTCGGAGATTCAAAGGCGCTCATGGCAATCACCGGAACATCGGTGGATGAATAACGGATCATGGACACCAATTCATAGCCATCCATGCCCGGCATCCGGATATCGGTCACGACCAGGTCTACCGGCCTCGATTGCATAATTTTGAGCGCTTCGCTGCCGTTTAGGGCGGCCTCGAAATGGATATCCGGGAAAAACACCCGCAACCCGGCCTTCAGGCTGTCCATCAATGCCTTTTCGTCATCGACCAAAAGGACTGTTTTCACTAAACGCGGCATGATATGGCCTGTTCCCTTTCTCGGTAGAACGACCCCATCGGGGCACTACCGATCGGCGACCGACGTCGTCCCGGCGGGGATTTATAGCATCGCCGTTTCGCCATATGATGTTAACATCATTCCAGATTCGCACAAGAAGCCGGTTCTCCGGTGAGGCATTCCGCCAGCACCGTGCTGAGTTCAACCATGTCAAAAGGTTTTGTCAGGTATTTCTGAAAGCATGCCATGGCCTCGTCATCGAGACCGTTGGGACCGTCTTGGTCGTACCCGGAGAATAAAATGATTTTCGCGAACGCATCCTGTTCCAGAAGTTTGCCGGCGCAGGTCAACCCGTCCATTATGGGCATGTTCCGATCCAGGAGCACGATATCCGGAAGAATGTCGGAATACCGATCCAGGGCCTCCTGCCCGCCGGTGACCATATGAACATCGTACTGCAGCCGCTCCAGGAATTGTCCCAAGGGTCTTAGAATATCGGGGTCATCATCGACAATGAGAATGCATTCACCATGGCCCGCCCGGACCTCCCGGGTTTCGGTGTTGGAAGAGAAAATATCGGGCCGGGCCAAGGGCAACGAGATAGTAAATGTGGTGCCCTTGCCAGGCATGGAATAGAGGCGAATGTCGCCGCCGATTTCCTTGATGATTCCGTAAGTTGTCGACAATCCCAGCCCGGTGCCTTTTCCCAACTCTTTCGTGGTAAAGAAGGGATCGAAGCATTTGGCCTGAACCGCCCTTGTCATGCCATGCCCGGTGTCGGTAACGTTCACCATCACCCGGCCGTTTTCCGCCTGTGCGGCAATACGCAGACAGCCTGAAGATTCCATAGCATCCCGGGCGTTGGTACAGAGATTCATGAGCACCTGGCTCATTTTTGCTTGGTCTGCCTTGATCGGCAGAAAGTCCGGCACATCGATTCGAATGGTCATCCGTTTATCCACGGAACTGCTGATGATGCGGTACGTTTCTTTAATGATATCGGTCAAATTAATGGACTCGGCATTGGGCTGATGCGTGTTGTGGGAAAAATGCATCAAGTCCTCAATAAGCCGGGCCCCCCGTTTTAACGACACATCGATGCGATCGACAATCTCTTGCAGCCGTTGTTCGGCGGGATAAAGAAGACGCATCAACTGGGAATCAATTGAAACTCCGGCCAGTATGTTCCGAAAATTATGGGCCACGCCGCTGGTGAGGGTTCCGATGGATTCCATTTTCTGGGCGTGGTGGAGCTGCTCCTCAAGGCTTTTTTTCTCTTTTTCCACGCGCTTGCCTTCCGTCACATCGGAGAAAAAGATAATGCTGGCCGGCCGGCCTTCCCAATCCGAATAAACGCCGGTCGCTTCCAGCCATCGGAGATGTCCATCGGCAGAGAGCACTCTGAAGGTGTCCATCCAGGTTCTTTTGTCGCCGCAGGTCTGTTGGCGATACCCTTCGGCGGCCCGCCGGCGATCGTTCGGATGTAAATACTCAAACGGGTCCGTGAGGGACAGGAAGTCTTCCGTTTCTGCACCCAGGAATCGACACACGGTGCTGTTTACAAACTGAACGCATTCATCCTGAATCACCATCATACCGATACCCACGTTTTCAACGACGTGGCGATACCGTTTTTCCGATTCCCTCAGGGCCCTTTCCGCATTGGTCCGCTCGGTAATGTCTTTTAGAAGAACGAGCCGGCTGGGCGTTTCTTCATCGATGGGAAAGATTCTCAGTGTCACCAGAAAATGATTGACCGACAGTGGCACCTGTCCGAATGTTTCCGGTGCCCGGGTCATCAGTACATGACGGACGAGTTTCCGGTCGCGTTCTGAAAAAATGGTGGCCAACTCCTGTCCCAGCAATCTCTCCTCGGGCCGGCCGATGATTCTGCCCGCCGCGGGATTCACATACACCATCCGGTCGTCGGCATTGACTTCGATGATCCCCTCATCCATCCGATTGAGTATGATGTCGCTGTGCCGCTTGATGGACAGGAGTTCCCTGGTCACCTCCCGGGGGTAAAGTACCTTTGAGTTGGGAGGTCGTGGAAGACCTACCGTCTCGGAACCGGACCCTTTAAATTCAAGCGCGGACAGTAATTCCTGACGCATTTCCTGGTAAGGTCCTTTTTGGATATAGGCATCGGCGCCCGACCCTTTCATATCGATGACTTCTTCCGCAGCGATGGCCGATACGATGAAGAGCCGCGTGTGGCTGAATTTTTCCATTCCCCGGATAATTCGACACAGCTTGGCGCCATCGATCACCGGCATGACCATATCGGCAAACATGACATCCGGAAGATAGCTCTCCAGTATGTCCAGCGCGATGAGGGCATCCGAGGCCGTGCGCACCTCGTGGCCGAGGTTGGACAGCTCTCGATCCATAAATTTTAGACAAAGGTCGTTATTGTCGACGACCAGAATCTTTTTGGCAACCATCCTGCCCCCGTCCGGGAAGAGTTGGACTTGGTGACACATCTATCGATCAGTGATAATGAGCAAAAACCGTACCATCAGACTAAATTTATTTTTTATACAATGATAACAATCGAATAGAATCATATGGGAATTAAATCGATGCAGTGTTATGAACCCGCAATTGGTTCAAAATAGACCACTGTTTCAAATTTGATCACCCACCGATGGCGATCCCAATACGGACCATGTCCGTGTCCGGGCTCCCCCGAAACGGTTCCCGGTTCTCAAAACTCACGATGTTCGAGGGGACTAAATTTATGGCAACGGCCATAAACCGTATCTGCCTTACGGAAGTCATGGTGTAAGGCCGGCTGTCGGTTTCCGCCGATCGTATCAAAATAGAACACTGTTCTAATATAAACCATTCAAAATCCGTCCATCTCCTCTTTCCAACTCGCGATTTTTTTCTATCCTGTTGTAATTTATACAAATTCTATCCTTAACACCCCGTGGCACATGACTTGCTTATGTCTTTACAGAGGCCTTGCGAGATGTCGCCGCCTCCCCGGCCGCGCCATTGCCCGCGGGGCTGATCTAAGCTACTGGAATATTAACTAAAGTTGTAGGGAATGACGCTAATGATGGTCTTTTGCGAAGAATGCGGAGGGAAAAACATCATCCAGTCGGACCAGCAGGCTGCCGACGGTTCGTGGGGTTGCTGCCGCATCTGCAGCGAGCCTGTTCAGGGAGCCCCCTATGCCGTAGGAAGCGGAAAGCTGTTCCCGACCGACCCCGATAACGAAATCCGGGTGATGATTGTGGATGATTCCAAGTTGATCCGGCAAGCGGTCCGAAGGGTTGTCGAAACATCGAAGCACCTTGTTGTTGCCGGAGAAGCCCGCCACGGTGCAGAAGCCTTGGATCTGCTGCCCCGAATGGATCCCGATGTGATCACTCTGGACATCAACATGCCGGTCATGGATGGGCTTACCACGCTCAAGCATATCATGATTCGACAGCCAAAGCCGACGGTTGTATTCAGCACCCTCACCCGTGAGGGATCCAGGGAGGCCTTCAGGGCACTGGAGTATGGCGCGGTCGACGTCATGCACAAGCCATCCCGGCTTGCCGACATCAATTTAGACCGGCAACACCGGACCATCATTCGGAAAATAGGGCTGGCCGCCGACGTGACAACCGAGGCCATCCAGTACATCCGTAATCCGGACCGTCTCCCCATAGAGAAAAAGAACGCTTCCGACACCCTGGATTATGCCGTCGCCATAGGGGCCGCAGAAGGCGGATACGGCGGACTGTTGAAAATCATTCCCCGTCTCCGGCCAGATACCGGAGCAGCGTTTTTAGTCGTTCTGTATACCGCCGCTAATCATGTGGAAGATTTTTCCCGATACCTGGATCACCTGAGTGCGCTCAGTGTTCAGCGGGCCACGGACGGCGTGCCCCTTTGCGGCGGAGTCTGTCACATCGCAGCAGAGGACGAGTATCTGACCATTGACCGGAACGGCGGCGCGCCGCTTCTCCGGGTGCACCCGGCATCCTTTTCGGAACGACGGGGAGCCGTCAACATGCTCATGTTCTCGGCAGCAGAATCATTCGGCGGCCATTCGGTCGGGGCTGTCCTGTCCGGAAACGGCACGGACGGCCAGGAGGGCCTGCAGGAAATTATTCGGGTCGGCGGATGCGGCTTTGTTCAGGATCCCGGCAGCTGCCTCTACAAAGAGATGGCACAGGCGGTCCTTGAAAACTGCGATGGACCGGAGATGGTGATGAGTGGCGGAATGGCGGACCAGATCAATATGGCGCTCGAAAATCCACGAGCCGCCGTGAATCAGTAGATTTTTGCAATACTGCAAACTTTATACGGGAGGGCCCAAGTAATGATTAAGAAACTTTTTAAAGATCTGAACCTGAGGACCAAATTTTTGGTCGTCGGCGTATTGCTGACACTGGTCCCGCTGCTGGTGTTCGGTGCCATCACCTACACGAACAGCCAGGAGCTTCAGAGAATCAGTCGATCGGAAAGTTTGAAATTGGCCTATACGGACCTCGACCATATCGCTCTGAATGTGTATGCCATGGCCGAAGCCCAGCAGAAGCTGTTGGAGAAAACCCTGTTGAATTATCTGAACGTGGCCAGAAAAATTACCCAGGATCTGGGAAAGGTCGAATATCAAGCCGGCAAGACCACCTGGCAGGCCGTAAACCAGTACACCAAATCGATCACACGGGTCGACCTGCCGCGTTTTGCAGTGGGCGGCGGATGGTTTGGTCAGGTAACGGATCCGAGTGAACACGTAGCGGTCGTCGATGACTTGCAGGAACTGGCGCCCGGTGTCACCTGTACGGTGTTTCAACGGATGAACGCCGCCGGCGATATGCTCCGGGTGGCGACCAACGTCTTGAAGACCAACGGGTCTCGAGCGATCGGCACCTATATCCCGCGCACCAATCCGGACGGCAAGCCGAACCCGGTTATTTCAACCGTTCTCAGGGGTCAAACCTTTAACGGCCGCGCCTACGTCGTCAACAAGTGGTACATCACCGCCTATGAACCCATCTACATCAACAACAAGATCGCCGGTGTGCTCTACGTAGGTATTCCCCAGGAGGCCACTGGCGCGTTGCGCCAGGCGATCATGAACATCAAGGTGGGTAAGACCGGATACGTCTATGTTCTGGACAGCGAAGGCCACTACGTCATTTCCCAAAAGGGCCAGCGAGACGGCGAACTGCTGATCGACGCCAAAGACTCCGAGGGCAACTTCTTCATTCGGGAAATGGTTCAGAAATCGGTCGTCTTGAAGCCGGGCGAGTTTGCCGAGCAACGTTATCCCTGGAAAAACCCCGGGGATCCCAAAGCCCGATATAAAGTGGCCCGGCTCCTATACTTCCAAGCCTGGGACTGGATCATCGGGGCCGGATCTTACGAGGAGGACTTTCTCGAGAGCACCAACCGTATGGAAGCCGCCAACCGGCGGGTGAATCTGGTCATGTCTGTCGTGGCAGCAATTTCCGGTGTGCTCGCCATCCTGGTCTGGGTAGTGGTGGCGCGAGGCGTTGCCAATCCGATTGCGTCCATTGCGGCGACCATTCGCCGGATCGCATCGGAACGGGACCTGACACGAAGCGTACCGGTCCCGAGCCGGGATGAAATTGGTCGTATGGCCCGAGACTTCAACAACATGATCGACGAGTTGAATCGCTCCTTCAAGGTTGTCGACAATTCTGCGGCCGGTGTGGCCACGTATGCCGATGATGTGGCCCAAAGGGCGTCGGCCAACAGAAACCGGGCCAACAATGAACAGAAACGGACAGCGGAGATTTTTAAAACAGTCCGGGATATGGGTACCACGGCAGGTGAGGTTGCCACCTTTTCGAACGAGCAGGCGGAAGTGGCCATGACTTCCAAGGAAAAACTGAACACTCTGCTGAACATGATGGAACAGGTGGCCGATACGTCGTCCTCCCAGGTACAGGAGGCCAAAACGGCTTCCGACCGCGTCGAGGCCATGGGTGAAACCGGCGCTAAAGTTGTGGCATCGGCCAGACAGCAGGGAGACGCCGTAAAGAACGTCACCGCGGCCATCGACCGGATTACCCAGATCGTGGAAGAGATGACCAAGGCGGCCACGGAATCCACCGAACACGGGAAAACCGTTCTGGCGGCAGCCTCCGAAGGGGCACGGTCGGTAAACGCCACCGTCGAAGGCATGGGTGCCATTTCCGAATCATCGGCGCAGATCTCCGAAATCATCGCGGTGATCACCGAAATCGCTGAGCAGACCAACCTGCTGGCACTGAATGCCGCCATCGAGGCCGCCCGAGCCGGTGCCCATGGTAAGGGTTTTGCCGTCGTCGCAGACGAAGTCGGCAAGCTGGCTCAGCGATCATCGGAGGCGGCCAAGGAGATTACCCAGCTGATTAAAAACTCCACCGAAAGCGTCAGTGAAGGGACCAAGCTGACGGACCAATCCCAGCTCGCCCTTCAACGTATTTCAGAAGGTGGTGAGATCAACATGCGCGCCATTGAGGGCATCACCGAAAAGACAGGGATTCTCGCCGGAAACATCCAAGAGGTCAACAGCATGATGCAGGAGCTCAACGCTCTGGCAGAACAGATCGGCACGATGGCCGGCCAGCAGGGTGAACGCCGAAAGGCAGCCAAAGAAGCCCTCGACGCCATGGTCGGTAAAGCCAACCAGATCGCCGAACTGGTCCATATGTCCAGTCAATCCGCCCAGGCCGTGGGGAAAGAGATGGAAGCCATCGTTCTCCGTACGGAAAAGATGCAGGAAATGACCACTCTCCAGGCGGAACGCTCCAAACGGCTATCCGACGCTACTCAGGAATCTGCAAGGGGCGCCAAACAAACCATGGAAGGTGCCGGAACCGTAGTCCAGATTACCGAGGAGCTTCAGTCCCTGTCAAAGAGTCTCACCGACCAGGTGAAACAGTTCAAGATTCGGGGCAACGGAGATTTAAATCAGACAAGCGAGACGCAGGAGATGGTGTTGCAGTAGACGGATGGTCCGACGAACGGCCGATCGTTACCCCTCCGACCCTCGGCCGGTCGGCCCTCCCGGACCCGCGATGGGGCAGCGTGAGACCCCGCAGACAGGAGAGCTAAAATGACTGAGACACTTGAAACACTGGCGGCGGAAAATACCGTTAAGGACCGGATGATGCAGCTGGTCGGATTTACCATCGACGCCGAACAGTTTGGTGTGAACATCCTCATGGTTCAGGAAATCATCCGCTCCACGCCGATCACCTCCGTGCCGAATGCACCGGTGTTTGTCGAAGGCGTAATCAATCTCCGCGGCAATATCATTCCGGTGATCGATCTGCGTAGACGTCTCCACCTCAAACCTGGAGAAATCGACCCGGACGAAACGTGGATCATCATTCTGGACATCGAGGGAAAAATCACCGGATTTATCGTCGATTCGGTGACGGAAGTGCTCAAGATTCAGGAAAGCAGGATCGAGCCACCTCCGGATATTATCGTGGCCGGACTCGAAAGCCAGTATATTCAGGGTGTGTGTGATATCGGGGAAAAGCTGCTGATCATCCTTGATTTCAACCGTATTCTGCTCGTCGAAGAGCTGCAGTCGCTCAAGAGCATGTAGCGGATACTCAGCGGCCGGGGATACCACCACGGGATGTGAAACGAACAGAGCAAGGTAGCAGCCAATGAACAAGCGCATACTGATCGTCGACGACTCATCCATGATGCGAAAGATGATTTCCCGACTCTTGACGCCACCGGGGCACGTCATTGTCGGCGAGGCAAAAAACGGCCAGGAGGCGGTGACGCTCTATCAGGAACTTCACCCGGATATTGTCACCATGGACATCACCATGCGGGGCATGGACGGCGTCACGGCCGCCAGGGAAATCCTGACGATGGATAAAACGGCACAGATCATTTTTCTGTCAAATCTGGATGAAGAAAAATATCGAGATGAAGTCGAACAACTGGGAGCTGTCGGATTTGTCGGTAAACATCATTCAGAAAAACTGCTGGAGCTTATTGACAATTGATGAGGTGCATTCGACAGAGGTCTCTGAGGTCCGGGGGGGTGACGAACTCCGGACAGGGAACGGTGACAGGGACCGAGCCGGAATTTCCGAGCCGCTGTGAAAAGGAGACACTGTGCGCGCCGATACGTTTCGGAAACGGTTGACCCGCCGCAGTCCCAACGCACATCGGGCAATGGGCCTGCGACAGAAAACCTATATGCTTTTCCTGGTTGCCGCCGCCATTGTTCTGGGAGCAGGCGTCTACGCTATAGATCAGACGGGAAGTCAGACGACCCGGGACCGATTGATCCGTGATCTGACCACAACGTTATCGGCGGAAGAAAGTCAACGTGTGAACACCACCGCCATCGTTGAGTCCGTCCGGCGGGTGCAACAGCACCTCATGGTGGCCACGGCGGCAGTTCTGGTGGTGATGCTGGCCCTGGTCCTGGCCTTCATTAAAAAGGTAATAAAACCCATCGATCAGGTGGGAGAAGCCGCAGACAGAATCGCCAAGGGGCAGCTGGGTGCATTGGCGCCCATCGATGATAACGGGGAGGTCGGCAAAATCGCAGAGCATATCAATGACATGGCGATGAACCTTCAGGAGATCCTGTTGATGGTATGGAATCATACGGGAAGAAATCGGCAACGGCTTGAACTGATGACGGAAATGTTGCGACAGCACTCCAACGGGGATTCGCTACCCGATGAGTTTGTGGAGCGGCTCAGGGTACTGAGCACAGAAGTGGAAGACCTTCAGCGTTTCGTTGAAGCGTTTGATTACTATGACGTCCGCCTGACATGCGGCAAAACCCTGGCGGCAAGTGACAGAGAGACACCGGTTCCCTCATAAGGAGAATACCATGATGGATCACGCACTGCTTCAGGATTTCATTACAGAGGCAGGAGAACACCTGGAGGAATTGGAATCCGGTCTGCTCAAGCTGGAATCCGATCCGGAGGACGGGGAGGTGCTCAACGAGATCTTCAGGTCTGTTCACAGCATTAAGGGGGCGGCCCAATTCGTTGGGCTAGATCGTATATCCTCCCTCACCCATCGACTGGAAACCCTACTCGACCTGGCGCGGAACAAACAAATATCGCTACGTCAAGACGTGGTCGATATCCTCATGGCGTCAAAAGATCGGCTTGCCGGGCTGACCGAAGACCTTGTGGAGGGCCAATCCGAACAGACACCGGTAGACGATCTGATTGCGGCGATCGACCGTCAGATCGAGCCCTCTGAGCCATCGGATGCCGTGTCGGCCGCCCCGCCATCAACAGAGACACCGACGACCGAACCCGACGCATCGGGGGTAGACCGCTCGAGTCCGCTCGAAGAAGAGGTTTGCGATGAGGAGCAGGATGCGGAGCTGTTTGCGATTTTTATAGAGCAGTTGGAGGAAAAGACGACAGCCATGCGGTCGTTATCGATGGACAGTGAGTCTCCGGAAAAGATCACGGAGGCTCTGACGTCGGCAATGGATCATCTCCAGAGCCTGCGGTCGGCGGCCAACTATATGGGGTATGATAAACTCCTCGGGTTTTATGATGACTGGCTCCAGAACATTACCGCGGCGCTGGCAGAGGTAGAAACGGGCGACGATCCATCCACCGATTTCATGCGGGACCGGCTTCGCGTACTCGAGGATCGGTTCCCCGAGCTCAAAGAGGCGGCGGACACCGAAGGGGACCCCGAACCACCCGGACCCGGATCCGGTGACGATGATTTTGATAATGTCATCGACACGTTCTTTAGTAGTGACACATTTAAGGAACCGGCAGCAGTGTCGGATCCGGAGGTCGAGGCGTTGTTCGAGGAAATGGAACACGACGTCTACACTGAGGACCTGGATCAGGAGCTTTTCGATATATTCCTGAACCACCTCACCGACAGCATCAGCGCCCTGTGGCAGGAGGGTCAAAGCTGGTCGGAGACATCGACACCCTCGGACAGTCTTGAGCGCTGTGCCGGCATTCTCGAAAGGCTTCGGTCGTCGGCAAATTACATGGGGTACAGTCGGCTCCGTTCGATTTTCGGCCAATGGCGCGACAAGGTAGAAGTCTCCCGGGAAATGCTGGCATCCGGCGATACGGTGTCGCTGGATTTCTGGGACGACTACCTGAACCGGATCGTGAAAACGTTTCCGAAGGCCGAGTTTTGCTTCAACCCGGCCATGGCGCCGAATAAGACCGGTGTCGCATTACCACAGGAGACCCGATTGGACGTCGACGCACCGGGCGACCTTGCGGTAGTTGATCCGGATCTTTTCGATATGCTGAGCAATGCCTTTGACGATACCGCCATGGAGAATTCGGACGCCTGCATCGATTCGTTTCAGGAGGTCATCGATGAGATGATCGCCGGTAAGGGGTATTTGCCGGTGGATCACGTTCTGCCATCGGCCGCGCCTCCGGGATCCGACACCCCGTCCCCTCCCCTTGCGGTAAGGCCTCTGGCAACACCGACAGCAACTCGGACGACCGGATCGGATCGCACCATCAAGCATTCAGGCAGCGGCGACACTGCGCCGGACGGGCCACGGCAGGGGCAGCAGCGGGCGGTGGACCAGAAGCATGGACGTGGTAGCGAGAAGAACCGGGTCGGACAGAAAAAATTCAAGCAGAGTGTTCGTGTGGATGCCGACAAAATCGATTATCTGATGAATCAGGTCGGTGAACTCGTGGTCAGCCGGGCCTTTTTTTTCAACTATTCAACGACTTGAGATTCCTTCACCAGGAAATGAAGGAAGACTTCGGCCTCACCCAGAAAGAACTTAAACCGCTCCGGGAATTTTCCTTCAGACTTGGCGAGGCGACGGTGGCACTGGGCAGGGTTTCCAATGAACTCCAGGAAGGAGTCATGAAGGTCCGGATGCTGCCGATTGTGCAGCTCTTTTCACGATATCCCCGTTTGGTGCGGGACCTTGTTCACAATTGCAGCAAGGAAGTCAAGCTGGAAACCCGGGGAGAAGATACCGAACTGGACAAAATGATCATCGAAGCCATTTCGGATCCGCTCATTCATATTATCCGAAATGCCGTCGACCACGGGTTCGAAACCACCGATGAACGGCGGCGTCTCGGCAAACCGGAAACAGGGACATTGCTGCTGGAAGCCTACCACGAAAGCAACCACATCGTGATCGAGGTGACCGATGACGGGCGGGGCATCGATGTGCAGCGCATCCGCACCAAAGCCCTCCAGGGTGGCTTTATGTCCGAAGAAGATCTCGATCGCATGACCGACAGGGAAATCTCGCGCCTGATTTTGATGCCGGGCTTTTCCACAGCCGGGCAGCCGAGCCAAACCTCCGGACGGGGCGTCGGCATGGATGTGGTCAAGAAGAACATCGAAAAACTCAACGGAACAATTGACATCGATTCAAAGGTCGGTGTGCAGACCCTGATCCGGATTAAGATTCCGCTCACCCTGGCCATCATATCCGCACTCCTGGTCCGCGTGGGCGAAGAGCTCTTTACAATTCCATTGACGGCCGTGGAAGAAACCATCCGTATCTTCGGAGATGAGATCACGACCATCGAAGGCATCGAAGTCATTCATCTGCGGGAAAAGACAACGCCGATCCTCCGCCTTTCAGAGCTATTCGGGCTTCGCCCGGAGTATATGGAAGACGGAAAGAATTTTATCGTTATCGTCAATACAGGCAATCAGCATGTCGGACTGGTTGTTGACGCGCTCATCGGACAGGAAGAGGTGGTGATCAAACCGCTGCCGGATTACTTGCGGCAAAAGAGCGGTTTTCCCGGTGCCACGATTATCGGCGATGGGCATATCTCGCTGATTCTCGATGTCTACGAACTGGTAAATATGACCATCGTTCGCCAGAACCGCCGGCGTGACCGCCAGGGGTTGTCCCTGCCGGGTACGCTGACCATGGACAATCCTGTTGGCAACGTCTATACGCCGACGATTCATTAAGCGGACCCGAGCAGAACGCACAGAATACCGAAACCCCGGAGCGTCCCGGGGACAGACGGAATGAACGCATGGAACCCGAAACGAAACAAGTCCTGTTGGTCGACGATGAACCGGAGCTGCTGGCGGCATTGTCTGAATTTTTAGGCCTCGACAGCGACCTCTATAGCGTACAAACGGCAAACAGCGCCCAGGAGGCCCTCGACATTATCAATGCGGAAGATATCTATCTGGTCGTCTCCGACATCCAGATGCCGAATATCACCGGATTGCACCTGCTGACGGAAATACGGGCCCTGCACCCCCACATCCGGGTCATTTTGATGACCGGTTACGGCACGGATGCCATTCAGCAGGAAGCCGAGCAGAAAGGTTGCCTCCATTTTCTGAATAAACCCTTTCAGGTTGAGCATCTGCGAGATCTCATCCGGGATGAAATACATCGAAAATCCGAGGGGTTCAAGGGCACCCTCGAAAATATCCAGCTGGTCGATGTGATCCAGATGTGCTGCATGTCTTCGGTGGACATGGCCCTGGTGGTAACCCAGGGCGGCACCCAGGGACACATTTTCATTGAAGGAGGCGAAATCGTCCATGCGTCCTGTGAAAACATTGACGGAGAGAAGGCCTTTTACCGCATCCTCTCATGGGAAAACGGGCGCTTCAGCACCCTGGGTGAAAAAGCGGGACCCAAGAACACGATCGAAAAACCGTGGCAGGCACTCCTTATGGATGCCATGCGGATGGTGGATGAAATGGACGTACCGGAAGAAGAGACCCCGGAACCCGAATCGCGCCCATCCACCGAAATCGGCGATGATCGCGGCATCAATCTGCTGATCGTGGATGACTCAGCGATGATGTGCCGCATGCTGCGCCAGTTGCTGGAAAACGAAGAGGGCATCGGTGCCATCGAAACGGCACGAAACGGAGAAGAGGCGCTTCAAAAAATCGACACTCTGCGACCCGACGTCATTACCCTGGATGTCAACATGCCGGTCATGGACGGCAGCACGGCCCTGAAGCACATCATGATCCGAAATCCGTGTCCCGTGGTGATTGTCAGCAGTTTAACGCCCTCGTCAGGGACCAACATCCTCAATTTTCTTCAACTGGGAGCCCTCGATTTTATCAGTAAACCTGTGGGACGCGAGAATCTTGAGCAGAAGCGGGATATCATTTTGGAGAAGGTGCGGCAGGCCGCAAAGGCACGTGTAAACAACTTCAAACGGGTGCGCCCATCCAGGCCCATCGATAGAATAATTCCGCCATCGGATGCGTGCACCCCCTGTGACAACTTTGTGGTTGTCACTTCCGGGACCGGTGGGTACGCCGAGTTGATCAAACTGGTGCCCATGGTTTCCGAAGAGCTCAACGCCTGCATGCTGTTGCTGCAAAACATGTCCGGGCAACTCAAGAGGTCGTTTGCGGAGTATCTCGACCAGAGGAGCCCGAACCGGATCGTACCCCTCGACAGCGATGTTCCGATCGCCGCCGGCTGCGGTTATCTGGGAACCCGGGCAGAACAGATCGGATTGCAGCAACGGAACGGGGGATGGGTGTTGACCCAGGTTCCCGACTTCGGAAACGCACCGGGCAAGGCCGGATTCGACGATCTGATGATGACCATTGCCGAAACCTTTACCGGAAAAGTGCTGGTGGTTCTGCTTTCCGGATCCCGAATCGACCGGTTGGACGGTTTGAAGCAGATTCGGGATCAAAACGGAACGATCATTGCCCAGCATCGGGAATCGTGCATGGTCCCCGACCCCCTTGAACGGGTCATCACCGCGGACCTGGTCGATATGGAAACATTGCCGAATGACATCCCCGCGGCAATAGAAAAATTGATGAACTGCTGAAAGCCTCAGCTGAAGTGAACAGGATTGCACCGTTGTCTGCCGAAACGGGTCGGTTGCGACGTCGGGCTGGATGGGACGAGGAGCAGATATGGCAGAAAAACTCAAGGTCCTGGTTGTTGATGACGCCACCTTCATGGTCAAGGCGATTCAGGAAATCCTGGAAACGGACCCCAATGTTGAAGTCGTGGGAACCGCACGGAACGGGCAGGAAGGTCTCGACATGATCAAGGAACGCAAGCCCGATGTGGTGACCCTGGATATCGACATGCCTATTATGGACGGCATTCGGGCGATACGACATATCATGATCGAGGCCCCCCGTCCCATCGTCGTACTGAGCTCGTTGTTCAACGACGGCGGGGTCACGTTTGAAGCCTTGCGCCTGGGGGTCGTCGATTTTATCCCAAAACCGTCCGGCGCCGTTTCCAAGGATATCGAAAACGGCCGCCGGGAGATCATCGATCGCGTAAAGATTGCCACCGCCGTCAACATGGAAAATATCCGAAGGGTTCGCCTCACGCCCTGGAATGCCGCGGAAGGGCTCAGCGAGCGCTACGGATTCCAGCCCTTGGAGTACCTTCTCGTCATGGGAACCACCCTGAGCGGTCCCAACACGTTCATCCGCGTGCTCTCCCACCTGCCGTCGACCTTGCCCGCGGCCGTCGTGGTGGTGCAGGAAATATCTCCAAAAATTCTTCCGGCATTTGTACGGAAGTTCGATGAATTTGTTCCGTGGAAAATCTCGATCGCCAAGGACAACCTGCCGCTGGAGCAAGGCACGTGTTATGTGTGTTCAAACGAACACACCCTGCGGTTCGACAGCGATGCCAGCGGGGATACCCGGTTGCGGCTGAACGGCAGGGGAAATCGTCCGCTCAACGCGCTTTTCACGTCCGCGGCGGACGTGTTTCAACAGCATACGATCGGAGTACTCCTGACCGGCGTTGGAGATGACGGCGCAGAGGGGTTCTCCAGGATTCGAGAGCAGTCGGGAATCACCATCGCGCAGAGCATCGAAACCTGCGTTTACCCGAATTTAACCCACAATGTAATCTCCAGCGGTCTTGTGGATGTCGTCGCAGAGGAGAACAAAATGGCCGGTATCATCGAATTTATGATGAGAGAGTCTGTTTAGATCTGTCAGCCTGCCGGTAAACGCAACTGCCGCGACAAAAGGAGTCGCCATGATTATTACATGTCCGGATTGCCATACACGGTTCAACCTTCAAGATGACACCGCTCGAAAGGTGAGTGCAAAAGTCCGGTGTTCCCGCTGCGGAAATGTGTTCAGTGTCGCCCGGCCGACGGTATCGGAACCGTCGCGCCGGCCCGTGCCCGGATCCGGATACAGCCCCGCACCGACTTACGGTGGGGTAACACCCGGGGCCGGCTCACCTACCGTCGGCCGGATGCCGCACACACGGATGGCAGAGCGGCCCGGGCCAAAGACAAACCACTCCCGTTGCGTGGTGATGGCGGTGACAAACCAGAAGGGTGGTGTGGCCAAAACATCGACCTGTCTCAACCTGGGAACAGCGCTGGCCCTGCAGAACAAGCGGGTTCTGCTGGTCGATTTCGACATACAGGCGAACCTGACATCGGCTCTGGGGGACCGGCCGGCAGGTTCCTTCTTCGATATCGTTGAGAAAGGAACGCAAGCTATAGGAGCGGTGCTCGCAAAAACACCCTACGAGAATGTGTGGTTATTGCCCTCGAATCCGCAGCTGGCTCTGGTGGGCCGAAAAGGTTCGAAGATTGCCCAGCCGATGCATGTGCTTCGAGATGTGCTATCTAGTATCCGCGGGGATTTCGATTTCATTCTCATCGACACGCCACCCTCCATCGAGTTTTTCACCCTCAATGCACTGATGGCTGCGGATTTTATCATCATACCCAGCCAATGCGAAACCTTCTCCATCCACGGGGTGGATCAGATCGAAAAGGCGATTGATGTCATCCGAGACAAACAGGTCGTCGATATCGAGTATCGGGTGCTGATTACCATGTACGATCCCGAAAAAACGGTGGCCCGGGTGATCCATGAGAAAATTAAAAAACGGTATAGAGATCGCTCTTTTGAAACCGTCATCGAAATGGATGAAAAGCTGTCAGAATCTCAGGTCGTCCGTAAACCCGTCATTTTCTACGACAGGCAAAGCGCCTCGGCCCGGCAATACATCGACCTGGCAAAGGAAGTCCTGCAATACCCGGCCACGTCGGCTGGACAGATGGCACCCATGGGCAGACTGGCCGCCGTACATTGACCCCCACCACCCGGATGGCGGGTGTTCTGGAGCAGTTGACAGGAATAAGTCCCGAAAGATGGGGAAAGGTCCGGCGGCATTGCATCGGAACGGAATTCTGACAATAATGACAACACGTACAGAAGCATAATATGCGGAAACAGTCGGTGGCAGCGGGTCTCGTTTCATTTGCGATGGCGGTCGTGGTCTGGCAGCTGACGACCAGCCTGAGCGATTGGAGTCCCCATGTGTTCCCCGGACCGGTCCAGGTCATGACCAGCTTCTGGGAACTGCTGGTTTGCGGCGAACTGGTCAAACACGCGGTGGCGAGTCTATATCGGGTCACCCTGGGATTCTACCTGTCGGCATGCCTGGGTATCCCCCTGGGAATTTTTCTGGGGAGGCTTCGGGCCGCTAACATGCTGATGAACCCAATGATCCATTTTTTACGGCCGATTTCCCCGCTGGCCTGGATCCCTCTGGCCATGCTCTGGTTCGGTATCGGCGATCCGCCGGCTATATTTCTCATTTTTTTGTCGAGCTTTTTTCCCCTGGTCGTCTCCGCGACGATCGCGGTCAACCGCATCAATCCAATTTATTTCCAGGTGGCCGCCAATTTTAATCTAACGCGGTACGAAGTGATAACCAAAGTGGTCATACCGGCGATCGTCCCGTCGGTGGTGACCGCCCTGCGCCTGACAGTGACGATCGCCTGGCTGGTGGTGGTGGCTGCTGAAATGATCGCGGTACAGTCCGGCCTTGGATATCTTATTCTCGATGCCCGAAATGCCCTGCGCATGGACTACGTGATGAACGGAATGATTGTCATCGGACTGATCGGACTGACCCTGGACGCCATCATGCGGCGGATGGGCCGGATCGAATCGGCCGGTTGGGGCAGAATATCGGGGTAGCAACGTTGGGACACATCCGAATCCGGGAATTGAGCAAAGAATTCATCAATCGTCGACGGATACCGCGTCGGCCGGATGAGGAGGGCCATTTGGGCGACTGGATCCCAGTCCTGGATCACATCGACCTTGAATTTCATGATGGTGAGATGGTCTGCATCCTGGGCCCCAGCGGTTGCGGGAAATCTACATTGCTCCGCCTCATCGCAGGATTTGATACGCCTAGCGCCGGAGAGGTGCTCGTGGATGGTCACCCGGTCCGGGGGGCCGGTCCGAACCATATTTTCGTCTTTCAGCACAGTGGGCTCTTTCCCTGGATGACGGTATACCAGAACGTGGAGATTGGACTCAGGAATCGTCCGGATCACAACGAAAAATCGGAACGGGTTCAGGAATACATCGAGATGGTTGAACTGGAGGGCTTCGAACACTACTACCCGCACCAGCTTTCCGGCGGGATGCAGCGCCGTGCGGAACTGGCACGGGCCCTGGCAGTAAACCCAGACATGCTGATCATGGACGAACCGTTTAGCGGCCTCGACTTTTTAACACATATGAAGATGCGGGAAGAAGTCGTAAACATGCATCAGTTTATCGGGAAGACCATCCTTGTTGTCACCCATGATATCGATGACGCGCTGATCATGGGAGACCGGATCGTGGTGATGAGCGGACGGCCATCCACCGTAAAGCTGGAACGCAAGCTCGATTTTGCCCACCCTCGGAAATTCGACAAGGAACCCGGTCTCAGTACACTGCGCGACGAACTGTTTCTGATGCTTGGAGTCAGCTATGCGGTTTAGGTCGTTAATGGGTCTGTCTCCATTTTGGAAGATGACTGCCGGTGCAGTGACATGGTTGCTGTTGATCTCCGGGCTTCACCACTGGGTCAACACGGATCGGGATTATCGCCGGGTGGTCCGTATGGGGTACATGCCGGTCATCACAAACCTCGCGTCGCCGCTGCTCGATTATGCCAGCCGGGAAAACGGCGAGATCCGATTTCAGTCCATCAAATTCGCATCGTTTGCAGAGATGGCCGAAGCCTTGCGCAACAATCAGATTCAAGCAGCCTTTATCATCGCGCCGCTTTCCATTGTGCTCCGGCAACAGGGCGAAGATATCCGTGTGGTATGTATTGGCAACCGTCATGAAAGCACCCTGGTGGTTCGCAAAGATCTGGGGGCCAAAACCTTTGAAGATCTGGCCGGTCGGACATTGGCGGTACCCATGCGGTTCTCCGGCCACAACCTGAGCGTCCTCCTGCTGTTGGAAGAGTCCGGGCTTTCCGGCCAGGTGAAGGTCGTCGAGATGAACCCGCCGGATATGCCGGCGGCGTTGGCCACCGGCGCTTTGGACGCCTACTTTGTCGGGGAGCCCTTTGCCGCCCAGACGTTGAGAAATGGCAACGCCTCTTTGCTCTACTATGTTGAAAATGTATGGCACAACTTCATCTGCAACCTTGTGGTGGTCAATCAGTCCCTGATCGATGCTCGCCCGGACATCGTGCACCAATTGGTACAGGGCGCGGCGCGGGCCGGCGTCTGGGCAAAGGAGCACCCGGATGAAGCCGCCGCAATTGCCTCGGAGTTTTGGAACCAGCCGGAAGAGCTGGTCCGTTACGCCCTGACGACGCCGGAAAACCGGATCGTCTATGACCGTTTTGTCCCGCAACAGGACGAACTTCAAGAAATGGCCGATCTGATGGTGAAATTCAAGCTCATCGAGTCCGGGGACATCGCCGGTTTGGTGGAAGACCGATTTGCCGTGGGGGCCGACCTCTCCAACGTGCTGGATATCGCCACAATCCTGCCCGGAGGCGGGGGGGACGCCCCAAGGATATCATCGGATAAGCCTGCGGGCCAAACCGGCTGACCGCCGCCCGCCGGTCGGACAGGATTCCGGGAAACCCATGGACAACCAAAAACGGTCTTATTCCAGGGCCTCACGTTATGATATACAGCCTCTGGCAATTATGGGTGTTCGTGGATCGCAAAGAGGAACCGGGGACAGAACAGAATTGTATCACATTCGATAGCGCTCATCATGGCATCCCGAGTCACTGAAACCAGCGAAAACGATATGGCCCTACCAGAACGCGACGGGCGGGGGGAGCTTGCCCCGGCACGGCAGCCCAGCGGTGCTCCGCGATTCACGCCCGTCCGGTGGCGAAAAAAGATACGTCGGGCCATGCTCTGCTTGGCCGGTCTCTGTCTCCTGCCCGCTACCTGGGTTTCCGGTGCAGGGTCCGCACCGGATATCGTCTACCGGCAGGTGGCCGGCGTCGTCGACCTGCGCAGCGAACACAGTGACGGGAATCTGAGCATCGCGGCCCTTGCCACTCTCGCCTCTCGCCGCGAAATAGACGCCCTGTTTCTGACCGACCATGACCGGATGGTCATGGAATATGGCGTCTTTCCGCTGCAGCACATAGTGCGTTGGCGGGAGGAGAGAAACGCAATCAATCGTGGCGGTGCCACATTCTATGTGAGCGCCATCGCTGCGGCGGCAAAAAAATTCCCGGAGGTTATCCTGGTTCCCGGAGCTGAATCGGCACCCTATTATTATTGGTCCGGGTCATGGATGAAAGGGAACCTGACCGCCCACGATCATGAGAAACGGCTTCTTGCCATCGGACTGGAGGACCCGGAAGACTATCGAAAGCTACCGGTGCTGCACAACGCCCCGGGCCTGAAATATGCCGCTCCGTTCGTGCCGCAACTGATCATTTTTGGGACAGCACTGTGCCTGGGTATCCTACTGGCTCGAAAAAAGGGGCGGCTCCGCGTGGTGGGAATTGTACTTTGCAGTTTCTCGGCGCTGCTCATGGTCAACACCAAACCGTTTCGCAGTTCCCCGTTCGATCCATACATGGGTAACCTGGGCATCGTTCCCTACCAGTTCTACATCGATCACGTTGAAGGCCTGGGGGGACTGACCATTTGGAATTACCCGGAAACCCGATCGGGTGTCCGCCCTTTGGGGCCAATCCAGGTCAGCACACCTCCCTATCCGGATGTTCTTGAAAAGGCAAAACGATATACCGGTTTTGCGGCCCTCTATGGCGACACGACGACAATAACCAACCCGGGTGGAGTGTGGGACCGGGTACTCATGCAATACTGCCGGGGTAACAGACGGCGCCCGGTGTGGGGGATATCGACCGCCGATTATCATAAGGAAAATGGTGCAGGAGAAATACTGGGTAATTTTATAACGATGTTTCTGGTCCGGGAGAAAACCAAAAAGAACCTTATCGCGGCCATGCGCATGGGGCGCATGTATGCCACGCGTGGCAGGCATCCTCAAAGACCAACGCTGCCCCTCTTTACCGTCGGCGCCGAGGGAACGGCCGCCCAGGTTACCATGGGCCAGGAGATAAACCTGTCCTCGGCACCGATCATACGGGCGAGGGTATCGTCCCGGATCCCATCAAACGATCCGATAACCGTTCGGTTGATACGCTCGGGGCAACCGATCCGTATCGAAACCGGACCGCAGCCGGTGGTCATCGATGTTCGGGACAACCAATTCCCGGTTGGCAAGAAGGGGTATTACCGGACTGAAGCCCGGGCCCCGAATGTTGGAACCCTCATATCCAATCCGATATTTGTCACCCGCCGGTAATCTGGACCTTGCATGAAATCTTTTCAGGGATTTATAGCCGTTGCCATAAATATGTTCCGTTTGAGCAGAGAGGATTCTGCCAGCAGAGTACGGAGTTGACGGAGTTCAACTGTAGACGTGTTCGGCGTCGGGGTCGGTATCGAGACAGGCTCGCCATTTTCGGGCTCGATACCGATTCCGATTCCGATACCGACCCCGATGATCCCGACTCTTTCCGATACGGTGACACGTCACCAATCGGAACGGAATTCTGAAACCACTTTTAGGGTTTTTCGATCCGGTAGGCCTTGATCTTTCGATTCAGGGTAGACCTGGATACGCCTAATTTTTTGGCGGTTCGGGTGTGGTTCCAGGACAGGGCACTGAGGGCACGTCGGATGTAATTCTTCTCAATTTCTTCGAGAGACACGATGTCGTCATCTTCGATTGGGATCGGGTTTTCGGGGGGTGCCGCCGCCAATGGCTGCATCAACAGGGCGGAGGGCCGGATGGTATCCCCGCTGCGGAGAATAATCGATCGCTCGATAACATTTTTCAGCTCCCGGACATTGCCCGGCCATTGGTAACCCCGCAGACAGGCCAGTTCCGACTCCGGAATGCTGATCCGACTGTCGGGTGCGATTTGCCGAACAAAATGTCGGCAGAGCTCAGGAACGTCTTGGAGACGGTCCTTTAGCGGAGGAATGTGGATACGGAATACATTCAGCCGGTAGTATAGATCTTCTCGAAACGTTCCGCCGGCAACCGCTTTTTCGACTTCCTCGTTTGTTGCTGCTATGATCCGAACGTTGACGGATCGGGCGGTCTCGCCGCCAAGCCGCCGGACCTTCCGTTCATCAAGGGCGCCCAATAGTTTAGACTGGAGGGTAAACGGAAGGGCACCGATCTCGTCCAGGAACAGCGTCCCGCTTTCGGCCATTTCGAACAGTCCTTTGCGGACCGCCACCGCACCGGTGAATGCACCCTTTTCGTGCCCGAAAAGCTCCCCTTCGATCAACTGTTCGGGAATGGCGGCACAGTTGACGGTAATGAAGGGCCGCTTCCCCAACGGACCGTTGTAATGGATACAGCGGGCGACAATATTCTTTCCCACCCCGGTTTTCCCGGTAATCAATACCGGGACGTCGGAGTCTGCAGCGATTCCAACCATCCGCCAGACTTCGGCCAAACCGGATTCCTTCCCGAGGAGAATCGCTTCCTCACTTTCCTTCGAACTCCGGTAGGCGTGAATCTGTTCGACATGTTCGAGGGTCAGCGTTTTGAGGGCTCTCTCGACGGTCAGCTTCAATTCTTCCAGTTCAAACGGTTTTGAGAGATAGTCGTAAGCCCCCTGCTTGATCGCTTCCAATGCATTTTCAAAACTGGGATATGCCGTGATAAAAATGATCTTTGTCTGATCGTTGTGTTTCAGCAGTGCCGGGCAGACATCTACCCCCTGGACATCCGGAAGCTTTTGATCCAGAAGCACCACGTCCACCAGGGTCTTCGACGCAATATGCACCCCGTCAGCCCCCCGGTGGGCGGTGAGCACGTCGACAGCTTCACCTCGGAAAAACTGGGCCACGAGATCGCATAGGAATTTGTCATCGTCGATGATCAGGAGCCGTCGTTTAGTCTGGGTCGCGCTCATCCGTTCCTTCCGGTATGGAAATGGTCACCGTGGTTCCGATGTTTGCCCGACTGTCAACGTCAATGGTTGAATTCATCGAGGAAAGCATTTTCCGGGCAATGACCAGCCCGAGACCCGTTCCTTTTTCCTTGGTCGTGTAAAACGGCTTGAACAGGTGCTCCTGTTGTTTGTCAGAAATTCCGATCCCGTTGTCCGTCACATGGATCTGGAGCCATCCGGGTGATCGCTCCAGTCGGATAAAAATGGATGGCTGGTCGCTTTTTTCAACGGCATCGGCGGCATTGGTCATGACATTGAGCATCACCTGGTGGAGGGCTCTCGGATCGGTGGTGCCGTAGCATTCGCCAACCCGATCTTCGAAGGCCACCGAGATGCCGCGGCTTTCAAAATCGCCGCTGGTCAGCGAGTGGAATCCATTGAGAAATTCGTCCAGGCGAACCCGTTGCCCCTCTGGTCGTTCGTGCAGGCTGAAGTTTTTCAAGGCTGTCAACAGGTATTCCACGCGGGTGATCTCTTCCAGGCAGCGGTGGAGAAATTCCTGGATAGTGTTCTGGTCGAACTGATCCAGCTTGTTCTCGAGCATACTGATGGCGACCTTGACGGAGTTGATGGGATTGCCGATTTCATGACGGATCCCGGAAAAGGTATACCCGATATTCTGCATCAAGTTGTCCGCTTCGGCAATCGCCTCGAGCCGCCGGCGTTCGGTGATGTCCGTTCTGGCAATCACATAATAATACGCTTCTCCGTTGGCGCTTTTCACCGCTGAGGCTGTAATTTCTTCCTCATAGGTCGAGCCGTCGCTCCGGCGTGCCGTATAGCTGGTGTGCCAGGGTTTGCCCTGGGCCAATCGCGTAAAGATGTGCTCGTTCGAGAGCTCGGGTGTGGTCTCACCGGGGAAAAACTCATAGGGGGGCCCAATGATGTGATCCCGGTCGATTCCGGTCATGTGTTCGAAGGTTGGATTGACATACTGAACCAACCGGTTGGTGTCGGTGATGACGATGCCGTATGCCGCCTGCTCAAGGGCGGTCGCCAGCAAAGACAGTTTCTCCCGTGAACGCTCCTGCTGAACGGCCGCCCCGAGTATACCGGCAGCCGCCCTCAGCGCCTCGATTTCATGGGGAGACCAGCGGTGTTCAGTACGACAATCGTCGAAACCGATAAATCCCCACCATTGCTCATCTACGAATATTGGGACCACAGCAATGGACAGGATGTTTTGTTCGATCAACGCCTCGCGCTCGAACTCGGGAAGTTCTTTGACCGGGCAGTGAATCATCTCGCCGGCAGACAGCAACTCTGCCCACCGACTGAAACCAGAAGTATAACCAAGGTCCTCCAGCTTGCTACCCAGGGTCAAGGGCGAGGTACCGGTGGCTGTCCACTCATGGATTTTTCGGGAACTTGTGGGACGGTTTCCGGCGGCCTTGTTCTCACAGATATAAACCCTGCAGGCACCAGTCGAGTCTCCAAGCTGAGCCAGGACCGGCTGGATATGTTCCTGCCAGTCTCCGGACCGCAAAAATGTTTCCGCTGCCAGGCGGACCCCTTCCAAGATGGCATTTCGGCGTTCCAGTTCCCTGGCGATCCGTTTTCGGTCGGAAATGTCTCTGGCAATCCCCTCGAAGCCGATCACCGTGTCTGTGTCATCTCGGCTAATCCGGGCGCTGGTCGACAGCCACACCGTCTCCCCGGATTTTGCCCGCATCGGTGTCTCGATCTTGTCGACAAATCCTTCGGTCCGAATCCGCTCCCTGAGCGTGTCGGTCACCGTGGTGCTGTCCGCAGAAAATTCCTTGAGGTTGTGCCCGGTAATCTCTTCCTGGGTGTAACCCAGAATTTGCTCCACCGATGGCGACACCAGGATGACGTTTCCTTCCGGGTCCGCCTGAAAGAAGATATCATAAACATTATCAAACAGTCGCCGATACTTCTGTTCGCTTTCACGCAATCGGCTGGTGCGTTCCTCGACGAGCCGTTCCAGTTTCTCACGATAGGCCTGATTTTCCTGTTCGATTCGGGACTTTTCGTCGGATAGCCGTTTGGCCCGCACTGCTCGTTGAACCGTGGACATGAGTTCCTGGTAGACGATCGGCTTGGTTAAAAAGTCGTAGGCATCAAGGCGGAGTGCCTGGGTGGCGGCTTCTGCTGTCGCGTAGCCGGTCATAAGAATCACGGGTAGATTCGGATATCGGTCCCGAATGATTTTCAGAAGGTCCAGACCATCCACATCCGGCATCACAAAATCGGTGATGACGGTGTCGAACGGATGACTGCGAACTAGGCGGCTGGCGGAAGGTACATCGCTTGCTGTTTGCACATCGAATCCGTTGCGCGCCAGCATCTTTTCTATCAGCAGGCGAACTTCCACATTATCATCGACGACAAGGATGTGACCTTTCGCCGCAATGTCGGATTTTGAATGGCTCATTGACTGTAAGGGGGAGAATAAAGGCTGCAAGCCATTGAATTCAGGGCATTGTGAGATAGTTCACATCATACACCGCAACGGGCGCGGTGTCAATCGCTATCCCTGACGACGCGCTTTTCCAAGGATCAACAGATACAGGATCCGGCCCCCCTCATCTCACGAAAACGGCCGCCGGGGAGTTCTCTTTCCCGGTAGCGGACGGTGATGGCTTTACAGAGACCATCCTTGTGCTATAGGGTAGTAAGTATCACAGCCTCGTCCTGAACGGATGACAACCACCGATCGACGCGGAGACATGATCCATGGGTGACGACCAATTCGAAGAGCTGCTGCCGGCGCAACTGGAGCAGTATCGGCAGACACATCACGAAAAAGGGTACTTGCTAATAGACGTCCGAGAGCCCGATGAATACGCACAAAACCACATTCCGGGGGCACGGCTGATGCCGATTGCCGAACTGGTGCGGAGCATGGACGGGCTTCCCGACAATCGCGATCTTATTTTCTACTGCAGAAGCGGCCCCCGCTCCATGGCGGCGGCTGCGATGGTGCTGGACGAAGAAATCTCCTCTGGGAAAATCTACAATCTGGCAGGCGGCATCCTGAACTGGCACGGCCGCCTTGCGGACGATTATCCGAAAGTCCAGGTCTTCAGCGCAGGTGCAAAGCTTCACGACCTATTGTATACGGCCATGGATCTGGAAAAAGGCGCGCAGCAATTTTACACGGCTGTTCGCGACCAAACCGCCGATGCGAACCAACGGGAGACATTTGACACGCTGTCCAGGGCGGAAATCGGCCATGCCAGAATGATATACACGTTCTGGGAAAAAACGGAAGAAAAGCCGCCGGTGTTTGACACTCTGTTTGCTGCACTGAACGGCGAGATCCTGGAAGGCGGAACAGCCCTGGTGGATGCTTTCCAACGCATTGCCGTGATACCACAGCCTGGCTGCATCCCCTTGATCGAGCTGGCGTTGGATATCGAATACGCCGCCTATGACCTGTACCGCGCGATGGCCGACAATTCTGAAGCCGAAGAGATCCGGGAGGCGTTTCTGTCATTGGCCCAGGCCGAAAAAAAGCATATGCGTGTATTGATCGATGCGGTGGCCGGCTGCCGGGATTAATCAATCAGGCGTCCTTCCACCAGACGGCAGCGCTGGATCACGTCTGTTGAAACGCTCTGGTGGTCCCATTTAAGATGGAAATTCGGCCAGGAAGGCGTTTTGTTGAGTTCCCACATCCGCGGCGGCACACAGCCAACAACCATTTTATCGACCTCTCCGGTGGAGGCCAGGCGCAGGTAGGTGCGAACCCACACGCAATATCGATTCCGGATAGACTTCACACCGGCCGTCCCGGCTCCCGCCGCAGGCACCGTTACGAATACGTTTGGGACATTGGGATTCGGGGCATTAAAGGCCAGATGCTCAATACCGCAATCTCCGCATTGCTTGCAGTCCAGGAGGATCTTTTTAACACCACCCTCCAGCGGGTGAATGGTTTTCCGGGCGCCCGGAAGGGTGTCTGCCCAGTGGCTGACCCTATGGAAAAAGACGGCCCCTGCCGCGCCAAAGGAAAAAAGCCGGTCGTGTACGAACTTAAGCAGATGATAGCGGAGTCTCTCCGGGAAACCCGGGCGGTGTCGATGCAGGGATCCCGACGCCCCCTGGGCATGGGGTCCTCTGTCGGGGAAAACATAGAAACCATCCGTTCGGGAATCGGTAAACTCCGGTAAAAAGTCTTCCAAGTTGGGTGATGACAAACTGGCCGGAATCGATGATATCGGTTTGAAAAACCCGCAGCATGGTAATACCTATACTTACCCGAACATGGCATGAACTTTTTTCAGCGGATGGCTGAACAGAAACAATGTTTGGAGCGTTTATAACAGTGAATACTTCTCTCTGAGTTCCCTGGACATGCGCCCCACCGTTCGAAATGCATGTTCCACCGTCTTTTCCTTATCCGGGTTCACCAGGCAGCAGGTCGCCGGTGACAACAAACTTTGTTTCAGAAGAAGCGACCTGTCAATGCCCTTTTTTTCCAGAGCCTCCCAAACCACTTCCAACCTCTGGATCAGGGACGGAATATCCTCTCCGGCGAAGATCTCGAATCCGGTCGGCACAATCCCCCAGACGATCACCCCGCCCTTTTCCAGGAATCGACCGATGGACTTCCCATAGGCAGAAAATATTTCCGCATTGGTGTAGATATCCATGGAGAGAACGTCCATATCCAACCCCAGGAGAAAATCCCAGTCGGGATTCCCGCACAAGTGAATCCCCCTCGGACGGTCCACCTGGGAGAAGAAAAGATCGAGATTTTCTTTCGCCTGGACATCGCTATATCCGGACATGGCGGAAAACAGGAACTGCAGCCCCGGCTCGTCAACAAACATGAAGGCATTTTCATTCAGAGTCCGGAGCCGAGCCAGTTGCACGTTGATTCTACGGGCCATGAATTCGAACATGAACGGTCGAACTGTGTCGTCAAATAGGATCGGCCGCTCATCCTGGTCCAGAACGTTAAAGCCGAAACTGATCGGTCCCTCTAGCTGTCCGCGTATCGCCGGCCGGTCGGCGAAATCCTGTGCCAGAAACCGATGATACACCACCGAATAGGTCTCGCTGATATCGAAAAAGGCCGGGTCGTCAAACCGGGCCATGGTATCCTCAAACTCCATGGCGAATCTATCGATGGAAAACCGAAGTGTCCGGGCGTCCAGATCGAGAAGTATTCCCGGAAAGTGTTCTGCTGCCTGGACGTACATGTCCTCGTAGTAGTTGAAATTGGGGAGCTGAGGCCAGAACGGGATATCCACGGATAGCGCCGTTTCCAGGGCCCGCTCGACATCCGTGTGGGGCATGACGGCCATGGCTGTGGTGAGCAGATTTCCGGGAATGGGCATGATGACTCCTTCGGGTTTGCCGGTCCGCCCGTTAGCCGGTGTGCCGGTTGGCCCGTTTGCCGGTTGGCCGGTGCACCGGTTTACCGGTTGGCCTGTTTGACGGTTGGCCGGTCTTTAGATATTCGGTACTGGGTACTCGGCACGTGGAGACGCCGCAACGATCTGACATCGTCAGTCAGCGCCTCATCTCCAATACCTACTCCCCAATACCCATTTGAAATCCTGACACCTGACACCTGAAACCCGTGCCCTGAACCTTGAACCCTGAACGCTGAACTAACGCTTCCCAAACCTTTCCACAAATCTCTGAAAATCTTCCGGCCGGAAGATATCCGCAAACCGTTGTCCGCCACGGCTGGTCTGCTTATAAAATTCGAGGCACGCTGCCAGGATATCGAGAACGTCTTCCTCAGTGTGTATCCCGGGCAATGGCTCAGCCAATCTTGGATGGCGACCCAGTTTCCCACCCAACAAGACGCGGTAGCCGCTCCGATTCTCGACAAGGGTCCCGGTTGGGCAGACACCGATACATTTTCCGCAAACCAGGCAACGGGCGCCCTCAATCTCAGCGGTGGCGTCATCGGTGTTTAACCGGATGGCATCATCCGGGCAGATTTCGGTACAGGCGTCGCACCCGGAACAGGGTTCTTCGGTGACTGCCGGAACGGATGCCCCGATTATTCCCAGGTCTTTGATCTGGGGCTGGGAACAGGCATTGGGGCATTCGGCCACTGTCACTCGGAACTCGTGGTGAAACTTGAGATTCTCCCCCACTTCCTGTTTTAGAAAATTCAACAGATCTGCCTCCCTCAAACGGCCCTCAAGCCGTTCCACCAGGGTGTCGGCCCGAAGGGCACGATTCGGGCATCCACTGGGGCCAAAGCAGGCATCCAGCTGATACCCTTTCATCTCCGACGCCATCCGGCCCAGATAGCGTTTCTGCGTCGCTTTGACATCGGCCAGACCAACGATGGTCTTGCCGGCATCCGAAGCCTCAGCTTCCACCCGCCTGCGGACTTTCTTTCTAACGAAGAATGGTACTTTTTTGATTGACGCTTCAGCTTCCGGTGTCCATTCCATGGTTTTCATATGGTTCACTTGATCGTCAAACAGTTGGTCTTCTATTAATACTGTTGTCCGACAGCCATCGCAACGGGCTTCTGACGTTTGGCATCACCGATGACGGTGACGACTCAATTAACATGCGACATGTAACATAACGATGCAATCGCCCGGCCGCTTTGACCTGGATCCATAATATGTCCAATTTGTTAATCGGAAGGTTGGAAAACTGGCAGGAGGGCAGATAGGCGCATCGGAGCTCCATTCCAGATAGCGCTTGTTGTTGCTCGGATGCGGAACCGAATTCATCCCACATTCGGGCTAGTCTGCCGGCGGCGGTCCCTGCGAGTCAACCGGCAGCAGAACCTCGAACGTCGTCCCCTTCCCCGGTTCGCTATCCACAGAGATCCTTCCGCCCAAGGAATCCACCAGCCCTTTGACAATCGGCAACCCCAGGCCGGTGCCGGTAATAAATCGGGTTTTATCGTTTTTCACGCGGTAAAACCGTTCGAAGATCTTCTCCAGATATTTTTCTTCGATCCCGAAACCGGTATCCTGTATCCGGACGCGAATGTTCAGTCCGGTCATGTCGCCACTAACTTGGATGTGTCCGCCATCCGGGGTGTAATTGATGGCATTGCTGATGAGGTTGCCGAAAATACTTTCGACTCCGATGGGATCGGCGGTAATGGCTGGGAGGGGGCTTGCCGGCAGGTCCAGGTCAAGTTTGAGCCCTTTTGAGGCGGCACGGGTATCCATGAACTCGACGATGTTGGATAGCAAATCACCGACCTCCACCCGTTGAGGCTCATGGCAAATGACGCCCTCTTCAATGCGGGATAGATCCAGAAGATCTCCAATCAGCGATATCAGTCCGGATGTTTTTTCCTTGGCCCGCAGCAAGATATGTTGATCGTCCTTGTATACCTCGTCGACCATGTCGTTCAATACATGGGCCAGCTGTTCATGGATGGTCGCCAGGGGTGACCGCAGTTCATGGGATACTTTGGCAATGAAATCCGACTTTAGCTGATCCAATACTTTCAATCCGGAGATGTCCACGATGTTCAGTACCGCGCCGAGGCACTCTTTTCGTTCTCCCAGGACCGGCTGCCCACGGGCCATCAGATGCCTCTCTTCGAAGGGGCTGAACTCCACAAAAGGGATGTCATCAAAGTCGACGTACTTACCCCAGGAAATGTCCCGGACAAGCTCGCATAATTCAGCGTCCGGGATATAGTCTTCCAGCGGATCTCCAAGACTACGGCCGACGGGCAGATTCAGATGCCGCCGAAACGCCATGTTCATGAGCACCACCTTCCCCTCGGCATTGGTAACCACCACGCCGTTTGGCAACACCTCCAGAATGGTCCGGAGCCGCGTTTTTTCAGTATCCAGATCGAGCAGCATGCCTTGGCGCTCTTTCTCCAGGCGTTCCCGCTCCCAGGTCAGTCGCAGTTTGTCGGCGGCACGGTTCACCACGATTCTCAGCTGATCCGGTTCAAAGGGTTTGGGTATGAAGTCGTAAGCGCTCTGCTTCATGGCTTCGATGGCTGTTTCCACAGTGGCAAACCCGGTGATGACGATGACCAGGATTGAGGGGAAATCACGATTGATCCGTTCGAGGACGTCCATACCGTCGATCCCCGGCATCTTCAGATCCAGCAGGACAATGGACACCGGCTCGGACGTCAGCAAATCCAGAGCTTCATTGCCGTTGCTGGCAAGCACGACCTCATACCCGGCCCGGGTCAGGATCCGTTTGGAACCATCCCGAATGTCCCTCTCATCGTCAACGACCATCACGTGAATCGGTTCTGTGGTCTCCTGTGCCGGTTGCTCATTCATAAATTATCCCCTGAAGTCGGTTTTTGGGCCACGGGTAGCTCGATGATAAAACGGCTGCCCCCTTCGGAGCTGTTTTCGGCCCGTAGCTTGCCCCCGTGATTCTCCACGATGCCATAGGCCAGGCTGAGGCCCAGTCCGGTCCCCTCTCCCTCGTCCTTTGTAGTAAAAAATGGATCGAAGATCTGGGGAAGAATGTCTTCGGGGATACCGGGCCCGGAATCTGCAATCTCGATAAGAAGCGACCCATCCTCCTCCGAAAACCAAGTTCTCACGAGCAGCCGACCCCTGCCGTCCATCGCCTGGGCGGCATTCAGGATTATGTTCATAAACAGGTGATTGAGCTGCTGGATATCGCTGGTCACCTGTGGCAGCCCTGAGGCCAGTTCCCTCTGAATATCAATGTTATGAAACAGCGTCTGGTTCTCCAGGAGAAAGAGCGTGCGCGAGATGGCTTGATTGATGTCGTGGGGCCGCATGAGTTGTCGGGTCTGCCTTGTAAACTCGAGCAGTTCCTTGACCGTATCCCGACAGCGCTCGGCATCCTGGAGCACGCGATGGAGATCTTCCTGGACCCCTTCTTCAAGGTCGTACTCTTCCAGCACCAGCTTGGTAAAGAGCGTGATGCCGCCGATGGGATTGTTCAGCTGATGGGCGACGCCGGCGGCCAGCTTCCCAAGTGAGGCCATCTTCTCGGATTGCAGAAGTTGAAGCTGGGTCTTTTCGAGGTCCGATTTCATCCGGAGGCTCTCTCGCATGTCATGGAAAAACCCGATGGTGGCGATCTCTTTTTGCCCTTCGTAGACAATTGCCGCGTTAAGACTGATGGGAATCCGCTCCCCACCCTTGCTGACGACATCCACCTGGTAGGATCGCAGCTTGCCTTTACCTCCGTAAGCCTCACTGCGCATCTCCCGCATCACCTGGAATTCCAGGTTGTCGGGGTAGATATCAGTGATATTCAGAGTGGAGAGGGCTTCTTCGACCTCATACCCGAACACTTCAGCAGCTGTGTCATTGAAGATGATAATTTTACCGTTTTTATCTGCGGCAATGACACCGTCAACAGCACTGAGGATTAGATTCCGGAGGAACGCATTGGTGCGCTGGAGTTTTTCTTCGATCTCGCCACGGGTGGGCAGATCAAAATCCATGCTGACCACCGCCTCGATCACGCCTTCGGAGACGATTGGATAGGCATAAAAACAGGGCACCACCTCATCATCGGGGGGATGATCCGATTTGGATCGCAGGGTTGGACGTCCGCTTTGGATACATTCCTTGGCCGCACAGATCTCGCAGGGCTCGTCACAATCGTAGAACACTTTGTGGCAGTGCTTGCCGACGAGCGTGCTGTCGACCCCCGGCTCATCGGAACAATTTGCCGCAAGGATCTTAAAATCCTGCGACACTACGATAAGCCGTCGGCGAAACGCGCTGACGGCTTTGAGCAGGTATTCCTTTTCCCGATCGCTGTACATGGCGATTTTATCTGTTAGGGTATCCAATGCCATTAGTTATCATTCTTTCCGTCAACCGGTCAATGTGGGCGCGGATTCTGATCGTCTCCAGAGTCGACCGTTGATCTTGAGATGCTCATCTAAGAGCGCTAGTCATGACACACAGAATTATTTGCCATTGCCGAGGGCGTCGATAAACTCCTCGGGTGGGACTTGCATCCCGGTCCAGAGGGCGAACGTTCGGCGGGCCTGATATGCCAGCGGCAATAGTCCGTCCATGAAATCGACGCGATGGCGGTTTGCCCATTCTCGCCAGAAATTTTCTTCCCGTCCATAATTGAGATCCAACATCAGCCGGCACCCCGGTACACTTAATTGCGACACCAACTCTGCCAGCTTCGGCGCCTCGTCAGGGCTGGAAGCGGAAGTTGCATTCACAAGAATGTCTGCTCGGATCGCTTCTTCGGCAAGCCGATCCATGGCGGTCGCCTCTCCGCCGAACTGCTCGACAATCCCGGATGTGCGGCCCTCATGTCTCCCAACCACGTAGACGGCTTCGGACCGAAGCCAGTTGAGGATAAAGACCACCGCCTTGGCCGCGCCTCCAGTTCCGAATACCAGGGCGCGGGAGCCGGTCACGTCGAAATCGGCATGCTGGAGGGCATCCATGAACCCGATGGCGTTGGTATTGTATCCTTTCAGGGTATCCCTGCTGCAGACAATGGTATTGATGGCGCCGATGATGTTGGCGCCCTCGGACAGAACGTCCAGGTAGGGGATGACGGACTCTTTATACGGAACGGTGACATTGGCTCCGGCGATGTTGAGGACGCGCAGGCTTTGAATCGCCCGCCCCAGATCTTCCGGCGCGACCATGAACGGTACGTAGGCGCCTTTTATTCCGGCCCGATTCAACACGGTTGAAAAAATGGTCGGAGACCGGGATCGATAGGCCCGCTCGTCGCTGAGGATACAGTAGACTTTCATGGTTGATCCGTTGGCCCGTTGGCCGGTTTGCCGGTTTGCCGGTTGGCCGGTTGGCCCGTTTGCCCGTTGGCCGGTTTGCCCGTTGGCCGGTTTGCCCGTGTTGAATCGGCTTCGACCAGTAATGCCTAAAATTATAATTGCCTAAAATGCCTGAAATAAACAAACGTATCCATTTCAGGCACTTTAGGCATTTTCACTACCTCACATTCCCGATTCGGGGTGGAATACCCATACCTCTTTCAGCTCGTCCCCTAAATATTCTCTCTCGTTGGGCCCCAGAACCCCAAGGGACAGACACAGCAGGGTCCAGATATGAACGCAATGGTATGCTCCGCCATAATGTTCTTGAATATCGTGAATCTGGGCATGGCAGTTGTGACAGGGGGTGATGCAATAGTCCGCTCCGGTTTCCATCACCTGTTCGAATTTGAGTCGGCCATAGTACCGTCTGGCTTCTGGAAATCCGGACTGGAGGAATCCGCCGCCCCCGCCGCAGCAGAAGTTGTTGGACCGGTTGGGTTGCATATCGACGAAGTTCTCCTCACCCACGACGCTTTTGGTGATAAACCGTAGATCTTCGGCAATGGGATCCCCCAGGGATTTTCGGACCAGCTGGCAGGGGTCCTGAACCGTGAACTTGAGTTTCAGGTCGTTGTTCCACTCGGGGTTTGGCTTCAGTTTTCCTTCCCGAATCCAGCGGGCGTATAGCTCGATGATGCTGATCACTTCAAAATTGTGGGGAATGTTGAATTTGGTCAGTCCGACCCGGACTGAAAAGAATTCGTGCCCTCATTCGGTGTTGAGCCAGTACTTACAGCCCAGGGCATCCACCGCTTCGGCTTTGACCCGCACGTTTTGTTCCCACATTTTGGTGTCTGCACAGAACAGGCAGTAATTTTCCGCGGCCCAGCCCTTTGTACCGTAGGTCCAGTCGGCACCGGCCAGGTGTAGAATCTTCCACAGGGGCACCATCTCGTCCGGTTCCGTAACCGGCTCCCTGGAGTTCTGGTTCAAAAAGAACTCGGAACCCTCCTTGTTCAACGGTGCCTGCATGTCTGCGAACTCCGGCTGGGACTCCTGGTATTCCTCGAGGACGTCTTCCACCACGAACCGGAAATCTTCTTCCGAGGCCCCCATGGCACTCATTGTCTCATGCTTGAACGCCATCTCACAGGAGGCCCGTATCCCTTTGGGCTGTTTGTCCTTCGGCCAACTGCCCCGCAGATTGAACACCAGCGCCGGGATATCGATTTTCATGGGGCACGCGTAGATGCACCGCTGGCACATGGTGCACATCCAGGCCCAGTTCGAGCTGAGAAGCTCTTCGTCCATGCCGAGGGCCGCCATGCGAAGAAACTTTCGGGGATCCATATCCTCCAGCCCTGTGGCCGGGCAGCCCGAGGCGCAGACGCCACAGGTCAGGCAGAGGTTCAGGTTCCCGCCTTCCGGCAGCAGGTCCATGACCTTGTCTTTAAACGTGCTTTTACGTTTTCCTTTGATTTTTATGACTTCCGAAGACATATGCCTCTCCTCAAGAGGGGTGGCGCCGTTCACCGAATCGGCGGTTATTGAATAACCGCGCGCCCAATGACCTCATGGGGCTTGGCGGTTCGGCCACCTGCCAACGGCGGCGAGGGGCCGGCGATCCGGTGAACCCACCGTTATTAAGAACGGAACAGAATCGACCGTCGAACCTTCCTGCCTCCGGATCAGGCGGTCAGCATCCGTTTCAGACTGGCGGTAATATCCTCTGCTGATGCCGGCTTTGCGATGTAGTCGTCGGCCTCGGTACTCATCCCATCGGCATGGGTGTACCGGGTGGAGGTGACATGGGACGCCACAGCGGTGAGCAGCAACACCGGTATCTCGCAGAATCGCTCATCGTCCTTGAGTTCCTTGCACATTTCATATCCGTCTTTTTCCGGCATCATGACGTCGAGCACGATGGCATCTGGAGGATTGGCCTGGACTTTCTCCATACCCTCCACGCCGTTGTAGGCGACCTCAACGGCAAAGCCTTCTTTTTCCAGGTTGCCTTGAACAATCGCGGCGAAATCCGGCTCATCATCGACAACAAGGATAAGTTTTTTTTCATTCATGGAGGCCTCCTTTATAGTCTTGGTGCCCGAGGGCGTTATCACTGATCCGTATGAATCGGCTGGTGCAGGGTGTCGCGCCTTGCCATCGGCGGACGGCTAATCAACGGCTGGTCTGGGATGCAAACCCGTTCGTTCCACGATCTCCGGCACCTTTTCTTCCCATTCGATGGCCATGACGTGGAACCCGGCCACTCCTTCGACCTCTTTGAGGCGTTCGATAGCCTCGACACAGATATCAATGCCCTCCTGGGCCTGCTGTTCCTTGGGCACGGCGGCCATCCGATCCACCACCTCATCCGGAACATCCATTCCCGGCACCCGCTTTTTCATGTACCGTGCCATACCGGCCGACTTCATCGGAGTCAGACCGGCCAGAATATAGACCTTTTCATGGAGCCCGCGGTCCCGCATCATCTTCATCCAGAGTTCAAATTTGTCCAGGTTGTAGATACACTGGGTCTGGATGAATTCGGCCCCGGCGCTAACCTTCTTGGCAAGACGCGGCACCCGGATTTCGAAAGGGTCGGCAAAGGGATTGGCGGCAGCGCCCACGAACATCTGCGGCGGCCGTTTGATATCGTCCCCGCCAAGAAACTTGCCATCATCCCGCATGAGCCTGACGGTCTGCAAAAGCTGCATCGAGTCGATATCGTGAACGTTTTGCCCGTTGGCGCAATCCCCGAAACTCTGGTGGTCGCCGGAAAGGCAGAGCACGTTGTGAATATCGAATGATGCCGCCCCCAGAATATCGCTCTGCAGCGCGATCCGGTTTCGATCCCGGGTCACCATTTGAAGTACCGGATCCAGCCCCATGAGCTTCAGCCGGATGCAGGCCGCCAGGCTGCACATGCGTGTCATGGAGGTCTGATTGTCCGTAATGTTTACCGCATCCACGTAGTCTTTGATCATTTCCGCCTTTTTGGCAATGACCTCCGGGTCGCTGCCCCGGGGCGGGCCGCACTCTGAGGTGACGGCCAGATGACCGGCGGCGAGTACCTTTTCCAGTCGGCTCGGTGTTTTGGCTGTCATGACTGCACGTCCTCCCTTACGACTTTTCGCGGTCCGCCGGCTCTGTCGGTAGACCAGTCCTTGATCGGGGCAAGTTCTTCATACTCATCGAGGCGGCCGAGAGCCTTTAGCCTGTCGATAATCAGCTGCCAGCCGCAGGCGACATCCTTGTTGATCTCGCAATTTCCGGTGGTGGACCCGCCACAGGGTCCGTTGAGAATGCGCTTGGCGCACCGGGATACGGGGCAAATACCCCCGGTACTTGCCAGAATGCATTGACCGCATCCCTGGCATCGCTCGGTCCAGACACCACGGGATTCGGTTACCCCCATGAAAAAGGTGTTGACGCCGGGATAAATCGGCTTCTGGGTGTACTTTTCTGCAGTGAACTGGACGCCGACCCCGCAGGCCAATGACACCACCCCGTCGTACTGATCGATCATTTCCCGGATCTCGTCGAGGTACTCATGATCGCACTGGCGCTCCAGGGTGTGTTCGTCGATGCGCATATCCCGTCCCTTGTTGAGAAAGTACATCCGAAGGGCGGAGGCCAGGACACCGACTTCCTTTTTCCCGCCGGCCTCACAGACCGTCACGCATTCGTTGCACCCTAAAATGAGGACGCTGTCGTGGGTCTTGATTTCTTCGATGATCTCCTGGATCGGCTTCTTCTCGGCAACAATCATCGGATGGATCCTCCTTTCACGCGCCGGACCCTGCCCGGCGATAATTTTCGTTGCGACCGCATGTGGGTTCTTAGCGGCCGGTGGGATACAGATGTATGTCAGGCGGCCTCCTCAGATTTTGCCGATTTCAGGGGGTTCGGGCCTGCCTCCAGTATCCGGTTCACCATCTCAGCCGCTTTCCGGGCGAACAGCGGCCCATCGCTGGACGAGAGATTGACCATCTGAACACGATCGCCCCCGATGCCCACGGTGTCCAGGATCCGGCTGGCCTGTTCCACGCGCTTTCTGGCCCGGAAATTTCCACTGTTGTAGTGGCAGTCCCCTTCCAGGCAGCCGACCACGTATACACCGTCGGCACCCATCTCGAAGGCTCGCATCAGATGAAGCAGATCCACCTTGCCGGTGCAGGGGACACGGATAATCTTGATGCTGGTCGGGTACTCCAGCCGCATCGAACCTGCCAGGTCCGCAGCGGTGTACCCTCAGAAGTTGCAGCAGAATGCCACGATGATCGGATCAAAATCGGTGCTCATAGAACCCCCTTGAGTAATGCTTCGACCTTGGAAAGAATCTGGTCGTCTTCATACCAGTTCAACTCGATGGCCTTGGCCGGACACTCGGCCGCACAAATGCCGCAGCCGTGGCACAAGGCTTCGTCGATCTCGCTCACCCCCTCGGCATTGATCCGCGGCACGCTATAGGGGCACGACCTGACGCAGACCAGACAAGAGGCACATTGCTCGCCCGCCACCTTGGCAGTGACCGCCGACAGGGTAATGTGGGGCTGAGACAGGAATGTGGTCGCCCGGGATGCCGCCGCATGGGCCTGGGAAATGGCTTCCGGCAGCAGCTTCGGGCTGTGGGCCGTGCCGCAGACAAAAATTCCTTCGGTGGCCATGTCCACCGGCCGCAGTTTGACATGGGCTTCCATGAAATGGCCCTCGGCCGTTCTGGCCAGTTTCACGATGGACGCCAGTTCCTCGGTGTCCGCAGCCACCATGCCGGCACTCAAGGCCAGGACATCGGCTGTCATGCGAAGGGGCCGCTTCAACACATGGTCGGTGAATGTGACCTGAATACCGTCCTCAGTGGATGTGACGACAGGCGGATCCTCCGGTCGGTACCGGAAAAAGAGAACTCCCGACTCTCTGGCCTTCCGATAATAATCTTCCAGCCGGCCATAGGTCCGGATATCCCGATACAGTACACACACCTGTGCTTCCGGATTCAGCTCCTTGACGTGTAGTGCGTTTTTAACCGCAGCCTGACAGCAGATCCGGGAGCAGTTCGGATTCTCTTCGCACCGTGAGCCCACACACTGGATCATTACTGTCGTATCGATGTCGTCTGCGCCCTTCTCGTGCAGCCGGGCGGCAAGTTCTACCTGAGTGCACACACGGTCATCTTGGCCGTACAGGTATTCTTCGGGCTGATATTCGGTGGCTCCGGTGGCCAGGATTACGACGCCGTGTTCGATCTTTCGCTCGTACATGCCCGGCCCGACCAGTACCTCCGTGGTGAAGTTACCCTGAAACCCTGAAAAGCCCACGATGAGCGATTGGGTCAGCACCTGGATCTTCGGGTGGGCCACAACCTGTTGAACGAGTGTTTCCAGGTACGCGCCGATGTCATCACCGGAGATGGTCGCCGTCAGACGGTTGGCCATACCGCCAAGTGTTTTCTCCTTTTCCACGAGAATGGCCTCGAATCCCTGGTCGGCAAGTCCGATGGCTGCATTCATTCCGGCGACGCCGCCGCCGATGACCAGCGCCCGCTGGTTGACCGGAATCTTCTTCTCATCCAGGGGCCGGAGCGTCGCAGAGCGGGCTACAGCCATGCGCACCAGTTGTTTTGCCTTTTCTGTTGCCAGATCCGGGTTGTTGGCGTGGACCCAGGAACCCTGGTTGCGGATATTGGCCATCTCAAAGAGGTACTTGTTGAGACCGCAGGCCTGGAGGGTATCCATAAAAATCGGTTCATGGGTCTTCGGGCTGCAGGCGGCGACCACCACCCGGTTCAGCCCCTGCTCCGCCATAATCTCTTTCATGCCTTCCTGGGAATCCTGGGAGCAGGTGAAGAGATTTTGCCCGGCATACACCACGCCCGGAAGGGACATCGCGTATTCTTCGACAGCGGCCACATCCACTGTTCCGGCGATATTGACGCCGCAGTTACAGACGAAGACGCCGATGCGGGGTTCTTCGTCAACCACGTCCCGTTCCTCGGGAAGTTCCAGGATTTGGGTCCGCGAATTGCGGGCGTCTGCCAGACGCGCGCCTGCCAGGCAGGCAGCGGCGCTGGCTTCCGTGACACTGCTGGGGATATCCTTTGGCTCCTGGAGCACGCCGCAGGCATATACGCCCGCCCGGCTGGTCTCAACGGGAGAGAAAGGTTTCGTGACGGCGAAATTATAGGCATCCAGTTCGACGTTCAGGCGCTCTGCCAGCCCATGGGTCGATTCCGGAATCTGCAGTCCCACAGAGAGCACCACGATGTCGAACATCTCCTCCTGGAGTTCTCCGTCGTCGTCCACATAGCGGATCCGAAGGTCTCTGTTTTCACCGATCTCGTCGATGGTGTGGATTCGGGCTTTGACAAAACGCACCCCTTCCCTCTCCCGGGCGCGATTGTAGTATTTCTCGTAATCCTTACCGAAGGTTCGGATGTCCATGTTGAAGATGGCGCAGTCCAGTTCGCCTGAGGCGTGCTCCTTGGCAATCATGGCATCCTTGATGGCGTACATGCAGCAAACCGACGAGCAATATCCATTCCCGCACTTGTTGGTGTCCCGCGACCCGACACACTGGAGCCAGGCGATCTTTTTCGGCTCGGTGTCGTCGGAAGGCCGCGCCAGATGCCCCATGGTCGGGCCCGATGCACTCAGAATCCGTTCGAACTCCAGGCTCGTCATGACATTGGGATTGCTCTTGTAGTGATACTGCTGTTCGAACTGGGACGGATCAAAGGGTTCACTGCCGGTAGCCAGCACCACCGAGCCGACTTCCAGTGCGATCTCTTCTTCCCGCTCCTCGTGGTCTACCGCACCGGCCAGGCAGGCATGCACACACTGATAACACTCACAGCAGACACCGCACTCCAGACACCGCCGGGCTTCCGTGGTCGCCAGGCGCTCGTCGTATCCGAGCTGGACCTCCTTGAAGTTGGTCACCCGCTCTTCGGCCGCAGCCAAGGGCATGATCTGTCGGGGTCGTTGTTCACGCCCCTCAAAGGGAACGTCCTGGACCCCCTCCCACTCGGGCGGTCGGCCGGCCTGAAGGTCCTCACCCTGGATGAACCGGTGGATGGAGATGGCCGCTTCCTTTCCGGCGCCGATGGCTTCGACAACCGTGGCCGGTCCGGTCACGGCATCTCCTCCGGCAAAAATATCGGGATCGTCGGATTGAAGGCTCACCGGGTCCACATTGAGTGTGCCCCAGTCGCTGAGGGTGCAGGCGCATTCATCGGTGAGGCAGGCCCAGTCCGATTCCTGGCCGATGGCCGGAATGATGTTGTCCACGTCAATGGTGAATTCGCTGCCCGGAATCGGCTCGGGCCGCCTGCGGCCGCTGTCGTCCGGCTCCCCGAGCTGCATTTTAATACATTCAACCGCCGTGACACGGCCGTTTTCGGAGATGACCCGCACCGGATTGGTCAGGGTCATCACTTCGATCCCTTCGTCCTCACACTCGCGGATCTCTTCCTCATGGGCGGGCATTTCGGCCCGGCTCCGCCGGTAGATAATAAACGGTTGTTTGGAACCGAGACGACGGGCGGTGCGGACGGAATCCATGGCCACGTTTCCACCGCCGATTACCGCCACCCGATCACCCATTGGAACTGTGGTTCCGAGGTTCACGTCCCTCAAAAAATCGACGCCGGGGTAAACGCCCTCGTAGTCTTCACCCTCGATACCCAGCACCTTGCACTCATGGGACCCGATGCCCAGAAAGAACGCCCTGTAGCCGTCTTCCCGGAGCTGGGCAATGGTGATGTCCGTTCCAATGTCCACTCCGGTTTTGAATTCAACGCCGAGATCCCGGATCACCTGAATCTCGTCGGCGATGATGTCCCGTGGCAGACGGAATTCCGGAATACCCACGGTGAGCATGCCGCCCAGCACATCGTATTTTTCGAAGACCGTGATCCGGTATCCCTGGATGGCCAGAAAGTAGGCGCAGGTGAGACCAGCCGGTCCCGAGCCGATAACGGCGACTTTTTCTTCCCGGGGCTCCTTCTTTTCGGGGAGATACATGTCACCCGAGCTGCGATCGGCATCGGCCAGGAATCGATGCAGATTCATGATGGCGAGAGGCTGATCGACCTGCTCACGGGTGCAGGCGGTCTCGCAGGGATGGTGGCAGACCCGCCCGCAGACACCGGGAAACGGGTTGTCTTTTTTAAATAGCTCAAGGGCTTCCCGGTGCTTTCCGGCATTGATCAGAGCGATAAACCCCTGGGCGCTGACATGTGAGGGACAGGTGGCGCGACAGGGTGCCGTGCCCCGCTTAGTGATGGCGTAGGCCCCGGGAATCGCCTGAGCATAGCGCTTGTAAATTGCCTTGTTGTCGGAGAGACCCTCGTTGTATTCGTTGGGGACGTCGATGGGACAGACCTTCGTGCACTCCCCGCAACTGGTGCATTTGGACAGATCCACCAGCCGGGGCTGCTTGCGGACCCGGGCCGTGAAACTTCCCGGATCCCCCTTCAGGTCTATCAGTTCGGTATTGGTAAGAAGCTCGATGTTCAGATGCCGGCCGACCTCGACCAGTTTCGGTGAGATAATTCACATCGCGCAGTCATTGGTCGGAAAGGTTTTATCCAGCTGAGACATCAGCCCGCCGATCGCAGATGACTTTTCGACCAGATAGACATAATATCCGGAGTTGGCCAGGTCCAGGGCAGATTGCATCCCTGCAATCCCGGCGCCGAGCACCATCACCGCGCCGACCGTGTCCCGGGCCGGATTCTCACGAGTTTCAGACGTGTTGGCCATGTTCGCCCCCCTTAATATCTTATAGATATTCTAAAATCCCAGGAAGTTTCTGCTCCCATCCAATCGTGGCAATGAGCACGCCGGCGTAACCGGCGTCCTTGATCCGCCTCACCAGATCGGCGGCGAGCGCGACACACTCATTGACTTTGTCCGGAGCCTTTTGGATGCGTGTGACGACCTCATCCGGCACGTACACTGCTTCGACGTTTCTGGCCATATACCGGGCCATGCCCACGGACTTGAGGAGCAGCACAGTGGGAATAATCTTTACGCCATCGGTCTGGAACCGTTCCTGGAACGGCTCGATGACCGACAGATCAAAAACCGGCGGACTGATGAAAAATTCAGCGCCGGCTTCGACTTTTTTCCGGATCTCGTCGGCCTCCAGCTCCGGGGATCGGTCCCTGGCAGCCGCATCGATCCGGGATCCGATCAGAAACTCCGGGGCACCGGCCAGTTCGATCCCGGCCATGTCCCGGCCCTCTTCAAGGCCCCTGATGGCCCGGAGCAGATCCAGGAGATCGATGTCATATACCGACCGGGCCTGGTGATGATCACCAAAACTCGTGTCTTCCCCATGGACGGCCATCACGCTGGTGATACCGCAGCCGTATGCAGCCAGCAGGTCCGCCTGGATCGCGATACGATTTCGGTCCCGGCAACAGACCTGAAACACCGTCTCAAGTCCCCTCCCCTGGAGCACCATGGCGCCACCCAGACTGCTCATCCGCATGACCGCATTGCTCATCTCCGGCACCACAAAGGCGTCCACCTTGCCTTTTACCCGGGCGGCATTTTCGGTCATGCCGGTGACATCGACGCCCTTGGGCGGCTCCATCTCGGCCAGGACGGCAAACTCCCCCCTCTCGAATTTGTCCTTGAGTTGCATTGATTTTCCTCCGGGAAATGGAATCAGCATGGCTAAAATCGATTCCCGATTTTAGAAATTGCGGCTGCGCCGCTGGAATTCATCATGTCAAAGAAAGCGTGTTCGCGATCGGGTCCGGCGGTCATCCGTCTCTTCCCTCCGCAAGGACTGTGCCGGTGCCGTGCATATCGCGGACAAAAATTAAATTACCATGGATTTCAAATAGTTGGGGGATATTCCGGAATTGTCAGGAAGGATATTTAGGCTTGTAAGAACAATGAAAGTGTGCCAAAATAGCATATGTATTAAAAAATAAATAATAATTTCAATAATTTAAAATTATACGCCATTTCGGCATAGTCCAAACTGGCGTAATCATCACAGTTTTTCACAGAACTCGTCGCGCGTGTTAACCCGTTGCTGAACACGTTAAACCTTCAACTTTCAGCTTCGAGCTATCCGCTCCAAACTTTGAACTTTCAGCTTTCAGCTTTAGACTTAATGTCATGGAAACCCGCATCATCATCGTCGAAGATGACTTCGATTACCTGGAACTGCTCAATGGGAAACTGGTGTCCGCCGGTTTCCGCAGTATCCGGGCCGAGGACGACTCGGTAAAAGCCGCATCTCTGTTCGAGAAAGGGGCTGTTTTTGACATCGCCCTGATAGACATGAACATGCCCGGAATGGACGGGATCTCTCTGCTGGAATTCATAAAGAATACCAGTCCCAGGACCGAATGCATCATGGTAACGGCGGTAAACGATGCCCGGGTCGCTGTGGAGTGCTTGAAAAAGGGCGCTTACGATTATCTGGTCAAGCCGATCACCCAGGAGGACCTTGTCTTTTCCATCACGCGCAGCCTCGAGCGGAAGCGTCTCCTCGACATTCTGGATATCAAAGAGGGCAAGAGTGTGCCCCGTTTGATGAATCCGGAACCGTTCCGCCTGATTTTGACACGTTCGGAAAAGATGCGCCGCCTGCTCAAGGAGGCAGAGCTTCATGCGGTCAGCGAGGTGCCGGTGCTGATCACCGGAGAAAGCGGCACCGGAAAGGAACTGCTGGCCCGGGCCATTCACAAGGCCAGCCCGCGGGCTCGCAATCCGTTTACCCCTGTGAATATGGCGTCCCAATCGGCCACCCTCTTCGAGGCCGAGTTCTTCGGTCACACAAAGGGGGCGTTCACCGGTGCGGAGAAGGACCGGTCCGGATTTCTTCTGGCCTCCAACCACGGCACCCTTTTCCTGGACGAGATCGGTAACCTTCCCCTGGAACTCCAGGGGAAGCTTCTGCGGGTACTTCAGGACGGTGAGTATACGCGTCTGGGAACCAGCAAACGCCAGAAGGTGGATGTCCGTTTTATTGCCGCCACCAATGAAGACCTGGACGACCTGCTCAACAGAAAGAAGTTTCGAAAGGATCTGTATTACCGGATCCGGGGAGGCTGGCTGCACCTGCCGCCGCTGCGGGAACGCAGAGAAGACATCCCCATCCTGGTGGATCATTTCCTGGACGCGTTCTGTCCCGCCGGGAATCGATGCCGGATGACCGATGATGCCTGCTGTCTGATGCTGGAGCATCGGTTCCCAGGCAACATCCGGGAGCTTGAGACGATTGTCCGGTCTGCGGTAAATCTGGCCCAGGGACGACCGATTGTACCCGAGTTTCTGCCCAGGGAGGTCCAGCAGAACAAGAAAACCGCCAATTGCGCCCAGCCGGAGCCAAATTCGATACGGCCACTTGCCGACATCGAGCGCGAGCACATCCTGAACACCTACCGGCACACCGGCCGGAACAAATCGAAGACAGCCCGAATGCTGGGAATTGGCTTGAACACCCTGCGGAGAAAACTCCGCGGATATGCCGTAAACTAGAAAACTCCATAGGAGGACTATCATGAACCGGGGATTGGCAAAGGCCATCGTGCTCCTGCCCGTGCCGGTGCTGATCATTGTGCCGGCGATCATCTTAATTCTCTCAAGAGGGACCATCGTATCGCCCGATGTTCAAGTTCCGACCCAGGTGACGTTCTGGGTGGCCGTGGATTTTCTAACAGCAGGAATATTTCTGGCCGCCTGGTCGGCCCGTGTCATCGTGGCAGTCGGTGAGGGGACCCCTGCCCCCTGGGAACCGACACGCAAACTGGTGATCGCCGGCCCCTATCGGTATGTCAGAAACCCGATAATCACCGGAGTGCTGCTCATTCTCATTGGCGAGACGATACTGTGGAACACCTGGGCGCTGTTTTTGTGGGCCGTCGTCTTTTTCGTTGCCAACCTGATCTATTTTCCCGTGGTGGAAGAAAACGGGCTGGAACAGAGGTTTGGGGAAGAATATCTTGCATACAAAGCACACGTTCCTCGCTGGATCCCCAGGCTTCAGAGTTGGGACGGGAAGCGCACAACGCCATAGACCTTCAAGAGCGATCTCTCTCCTTGACAAATCCCATGATGATGCCAAATGATTAAGGGGTCAGACTCAGGCCTGCATGGCGGTCGTGATTTTGGTGTACCATCCTCAATCGATCGCACGACGGTTCCAAATCCTCCTCATCATTTCGAGATCTGCCCGACGTACGCCTCACATGGTGTACACCTTCACGGCGGCCCCGGCTAAACGGCGTCTCTCGACGCGGATGGGTACCGTCAATCCAAAACCGTTCGCGAAAACGCCTGGATAGCCACTCCATTTCTGCGGAGGCGAAACGACACGTTTTGCTGAGCGCAAAACCTCAAACATGGAAGGAGAACGCCATGGCAAGTTACCTGATGATCTGGGACATCAATGATGCCTTTGTGCCGGTGGATCCAAAGGAGCGCGGGGAAGCCTACAACATGCTGCTGGCAATGGTAAAAAACGACATGGAAAAGGGCCTCACCAGGGCATGGGGTACCTTTATCGGGGAACGCACCGGATACTGTCTGGTAGAGGGCACTGAACTGGAAATCATGAATCTGGTGCAGCAGTACACCCCCTATGTGAACTTTGAAACCCACGCCTGTGCATCGGTGGAGCAAGCCCAGGAAATGGTCAACGCGCTGATCGGCTCATAACCGCCCGGTTTCGGGGCAGGCCGGGTGATTCGGCCGGCCCCGATGCCTCACCCTGCCCTGAGGATGGCATACGCAACCGGTCCCATGCCGATGCCCCATTTATCCCGGCCTTACGAATCGATGGGGACCTCCCTTGACACCCCCCGAATGATAAATAACCTCCTGATATAGCTTGTTTGCCGAAAATTTGCCGGGAGTCATTTATCTGTCTTAACCGGAGGAAACGTAAGGTGACAGATACAGATCATGATATCGAAGCATGTCGGATGCATGAGTCCGATTCAACAGGGAACACCAACCTCTGCTGCTGCTATATCACCGACGCCAAAGACCACTTTGAGGATCCCTGCTACGTTCCTGTAAAGGAATGCTGCAGAGATAGAGGCATCATGGGGACAGAATCGCAATAACCGGCATCAAGCCGACCGGTGCTCCACATGTCGGTAACTACCTGGGGATGATCCGTCCGGCCCTGGAACTGGTTGATCAATATCGATCACTGGTTTTTATTGCCGACTACCATGCCCTGAACACCTCCCGGGACCCCATCGCATTGAATCGCCGAATTCACGAGGTGGCGGCCACGTGGCTCGCTCTGGGTCTCGATCCCAATCAGGTCATCTTTTTCAAGCAGTCCGACATACCGGAAGTTTTCGAAATGGCCTGGATCCTTTCCTGCATCACTTCCAAGGGTCTCCTCAACCGGGCTCATGCGTACAAAGCCGCGGTGGCGTCAAACAGACAGGTCGGCAAAGACAGAGATGCCGGGATCAATGCCGGATTGTACAACTATCCGGTGCTCATGGCGGCCGACATTCTGCTGTTTGGTACCGAGATTGTGCCGGTAGGCCACGATCAAAAGCAGCACATCGAGATCACCCGGGACATTGCTGCGGAATTCAACGCCACCTATGGGAGGGTATTGCGAAAACCGAAGGAATTGATTCGGGAAAGCGTGATGGTGGTTCCCGGTCTCGATGGTCGTAAAATGAGCAAGTCTTACCGGAATACCATTCCTATCTTTGCGCCCCCGGAGGCCGTCCGCAAACAGGTCATGCGGATCCGAACCGACTCGAAACGTCCGGAGGATTCCAAAGATCCGGATAGATGCAACGTCTTCGCCATCTACCGGCATTTCGCGGCTCCGGAAGCGGTTGAATCAAAGAGGCACCAGTACCGATCCGGGGGGGTCGCCTACAGCCACATCAAGCATGAGCTCGTCGATCTGCTGGAGTCTACATTCGGTCCCTTCCGGGAGGCCTTCCGTCAACTGACGAAAGATCCGTCGGGTGTTGATCGGGTTCTGAAAGACGGGGCGGCGCGTGCCCGGATACTGGCGCGCCCAATGCTGGCGAAGGTACGCCGCCGCGTTGGCATCGAATCACGCTGATAACGATCGGCAGCTTTTCTCCTGCGGAAGCTGCCGGCGAAAGGATATATCATGGGAGAAAATGTTGCCCGCAAATTGATCGAATCGCATCTGGTGGGTGGCAAGATGGCGGTTGGCGAGGAAATCGCCTTAACCATCGATCAAACCCTGACCCAGGATGCCACCGGCACCATGGTCATGCTCGAGTTTGAGGCCATGCAGGTGCCGCGCGTAAAAACGAAACTCTCCGCCCAATACGTGGACCACAACCTGCTTCAAACGGATTTCAAAAACGCCGATGACCATCTGTTTTTAATGAGCGCCTGTAAAAAATTCGGTGTCTGGTACAGCCGACCCGGGAACGGGGTAAGCCACCCTGTTCATATGGAGCGCTTCGGCATTCCGGGACAAACCCTTCTCGGTTCGGACAGTCATACACCGGCGGCCGGTGCCCTGGGGATGCTGGCCATGGGCGCCGGCGGCCTGGAAGTGGCCATGGCGATGGCAGGAGAACCCATTTATATCCGGATGCCGGAAGTCATGGGGGTTCGTATGACAGGAGCGCTTCCCGATTGGGTCAGCGCCAAGGACGTCATTCTCGAAATGCTCCGACGTTACGGGGTGGGCGGCGGTGTCGGTAAAATCATCGAATACCACGGCCCGGGGCTGGACAATCTGTCGGCCATGGACAGGCATGTCATCGCCAATATGGGAACGGAAATGGGCGCCACCACCACGGTGTTCCCGTCGGATGAGACCGTCCGGCGGTTTTTAATGGGCCAGGGTAGAGAACCGGACTGGAGCCCTGTCGAGGCGGATTCCGATGCCGGCTACGACGTGCACGATGACATCGACCTGTCCTCACTGGAGCCGCTCATTGCGCTTCCGAGCAGCCCCGGCAATGTGGTTCCGGTCAGAGAAGTGGCCGGACGTGAAATATTCCAGGCCTATATCGGATCTTCCGCAAACCCGGGCCTTCGCGACTTTGCCATCCCGGCGCTCATGGTGGAAGGCCGGACCGTAAACGAACGCGTCTCGTTCGATATCAATCCAACCTCGCGGCAAATGTTGGAAAACCTGGCCGACTCCGGTCTTCTGGCAAACCTTGTCCGCGCCGGCGCGCGCATTCATCAGGCCGGCTGCGGCGGATGCATCGGTATGGGGCAGGCCCCGGCCACCGGCAAAATCAGCTTGCGAACCGTCCCACGAAACTTCCCGGGGCGTTCCGGCACCAAGGAGGATTCTGTTTACCTGTGCAGTCCGGAAACCGCCGCGGCCTCTGCACTGACCGGTGTTATCACCGATCCCCGCACCCTGGATATGGCCTGTCCGATGTTTATCCCCGACACGCCGATTCAGATCAACACAAAGATGCTGCTGGCCCCCCCGGCCTCAGGAAACGGCGTTGAATTGGAGAAAGGGCCGAATATCAAACCATTGCCGGTATTCGATCCACTGCCGGACACCCTTGAAGGGCCGGTGCTGCTGAAGCTGGGGGACGATATATCCACCGACGAGATCATGCCGGCCGGAGCAGACGTGCTGCCCTATCGGAGCAATATCCCGGAGATCAGCAAATTTGTATTCAGCCGTTTGGAGGAACGCTTCTTCGAGCGTGCCGCGAGGCTTCCGGAAAAGCGTTTTATGGTGGTGGGAGGAAACAATTACGGCCAGGGATCGAGCCGGGAACATGCCGCCCTGGCTCCGCGGTACATGGGGCTTCGTATCGTGATAGCAAAAAGTTTTGCCCGGATACACTGGCAGAACCTGGTCAACTTCGGCATTCTGCCCCTGACCTTCATCGATCCTTCCGACTCCGAGAGGGTCGATCAGGGGGACCGGCTGGAGGCCGGCGACCTCAGGAACAAGCTGGTCCAGGGGAACCGGATCCGGATTACGAACCTCACCAAGGGTCGAAGTTTTGAAGCACGGCATGCATTAACCGATCGGCAGATCAAGATGATTCTAAATGGAAGTTTGATTAATGTGGTGAGGCGCAAACACGCCTGAATAAAAACATCGGAATCGGAATCGCGTTCGGTATCGGTATCGAGATCTCCGAACAACCCACTTCTACATCGACTCCGATGGCGATAGCGATCCCGATCCCGACAACCCATGAAGACGGAGGTGCAGCATGGAGTTAGAGCGAATCTTATGGCCGACGGATCTGTCCGGCAGCGCCAAACAGGCATTGGATTATGTGCAGTCGCTGACCCAGAAATACCAGGCCGAGATCCACGTCCTCTATGTCATCCAAGATATCGCGCATCACCGCGGCTGGTATGGCGACTTTGAGGATGACCACATCAACAAGATTATTGCATGGGAAAGCAAGAAGGCGAAAGAGCGGCTGGATGATATCTGCTCGAACTATCTGGACGGCTGTCCGCTCTACATCAAACACGTGGCGGTGGGGGACCCGGCGCAGGAAATTCTGCGTCTGGTCGATAAAGAAAAGATCGACATGGTCATACTGTCTACCCGGGGCGCCAAAGGGCATTTCTCTTTTGGAAGCGTCGCCGAGAAGATCGTCAAAAACGCTACTGTCCCTGTGGTGACCATCCCCCCGTCCGGAGATCCGGAAATGGTGGAATGATACATACCGTTCGGGTGCCGTCAGATCTTGGGGTGCCGCATACCGGTGGTCCGCTAGGCAGCTCTATTGCGGAATCTTAATCCGGCTAACGATGCATCAGGATTCGTTCTCCAATTCCAAATCGTGGGTGATCTGAATCGCATCAATCACACTCTGGGCGGCCGGACAGCGTGTTATGTAGTTTTCGAATGCAGCATCTGCGTCCGCACGCTTTTCCGCCGGCAGCCTCAATCGGTAATGGACGTGAATACGGGTAATTTTCAGGACACCGTCGACGTTTTCCACATCCCCCGTCACGGTCGCCATGTAGCGATCCTGGAAGGTGCGGATCTTCGTTTTAGCCAACACCGTGGCTAATGTCCCCATCATTCACCCGCCAACGGCTCCGACCACATGGTCCAGCGTTGCCGCGTGCTCTTCTTCCGGATCGACCCCGTAAAATTTTTTAATGCCGCCATGAACCCCATAATATACAGGCTCGGAAAATCCCCGGATCTGCGCAATTCGGGTGGGGCCGTTTTTGCGTGTGATGGTAATGTGTGATTGATGAACAATCTCGCCCATGACAGTCTCCTTTTTTTGAAACGGCCTCTATGGGTAACCCCCGATGGAGACCGCTGTTCGTCGGATCCATGTAACATAGGGATGTTTCAGTCTATGTAAATCTGTGGTCATTGCCATAAATTTGTTCCATTTAAACATCGAGTATTCTACTTGAATTCCTTCTTGTCCAGCGGCCCGGATTCCGATATTGACTATTACTTGACGGGCTCATCCGTCGACAGGCTGAGGGTTGCCGGACCCGCGGGCACATCCTTCGACAAGCCCAGGACAGGCGGGCTAACGGGCACACGGGCCAACGGGCACACGGGCCAACTGATAATTGGACAACGTGATAATACAAAAGGGAAGCGAATATCTTATGGGACACACACTGTTTGAAAAAATCTGGTCGCGCCATGTGGTCCATGAACTGCCTGACGGATCGGTGCTTCTGTATATCGATCGTCACCTGGTACACGAGGTCACCAGTCCACAGGCGTTCGAGGGCATGCGGCTTTCCGGACGAAACATACGCCGCCCGGAACTGACCTTTTCCACCATGGACCACAATGTTGCGACAACCGAGGATCGTCTGGACATCAAGGATCCCATTTCAAAGGCCCAGGTCGACGCGTTGGAAGAAAACTGCAATGACTTCGGCGTCTCCCTGTTCGGCCTTGGGGATCCGCACCAAGGCATCGTCCATGTCATCGGCCCGGAGATGGGCATTACCCTGCCCGGGTTGACCATTGTCTGCGGCGATTCCCACACATCGACCCATGGTGCCTTCGGCGCGCTGGCCTTCGGCATCGGCACTTCCGAGGTGGAACATGTGCTGGTCACCCAGACCCTGAAGCAGCATGAACCCGGAACCTATAAAGTGGAGTTTACCGGTCGCCTGTCTCCCCATGTGTTCTCCAAAGACATGGTACTCAAACTGATCGGTACTATCGGAACGGCCGGTGGCGCGGGCCATGTTTTCGAATACTGCGGTGAGGCCGTCCGCTCCCTGTCCATGGAAGCACGCATGTCGATGTGCAATATGAGTATCGAGGGCGGAGCTCGGGCAGGCATGATCGCCCCGGATGATACGACCATTCAATATATTACCGGCATCGACCGCCCGTACGCACCAACCGGCGCGGCATTGGACCGGGCGATAGCCTACTGGCGGTCGCTGCCGACGGATGAGGACGCCGAATTCGACCGTACCATTTCCATCGATGCCGCCAGCCTTGTGCCGCAGGTCACCTGGGGGACCAATCCCGGAATGGTCATCGATATTGACCAGCCGGTGCCCGGACCGGACGCGGGCGGAATTTACAGCCGCACGGACGTGGAAAACGCCCTGGAATACATCGGCCTGACCCCCGGTACCCGTATGACCGACGTTCCCGTGGACGTCGTGTTTATCGGAAGCTGCACCAACTCCCGGATCGAAGATTTGCGCCAGGCGGCAGCCGTCATGGAGGGCCGAAAAAAAGCCGACCATGTTGAATTACTGGTGGTGCCGGGTTCCGATCAGGTCCGCCGACAGGCCGAGGCCGAGGGCCTGGACCGGATTTTCAAAGCGGCAGGCGGGGAGTGGCGGTATGCCGGTTGCAGCATGTGCCTGGGCATGAATCCAGACCAATTGCGCCCCCAGCAGAGATGCGCATCCACGTCCAACCGAAATTTTGAAGGTCGCCAGGGAAAAGGGGGCCGCACCCATCTGGTCAGCCCGGAGATGGCGGCGGCCGCCGCCGTGGCCGGTAAATTTGTGGATATCCGGAAATGGCTTGACCGATAAGTCCAGAAAGGAACCATCATGACACCGTTTACGCAGCACACCGGTATCGTCGCGACGCTGAACCGATCCAATGTCGACACCGATCAAATCATACCCAAGCAGTTCCTCAAATCGATTAAACGCACCGGGTACGGGCCAAATGCGTTCTTCGATTGGCGCTACGGGGCCGACGGAAGTCCTGATCCGGACTTCGAGCTCAACCACCCCCGTTTCAAAGGCCGTTCCATTCTGGTGGCCCGGAATAATTTCGGTTGTGGTTCCAGTCGGGAGCATGCGGTCTGGGCATTGGCACAGGACGGCTACGCCGTCATCATCGCCCCTTGGAAGGCAGCCGGCGGCACCCGTCTTCCCGCGTACGCCGATATCTTCAGATCCAACGCCATGAAGAATGGTTTACTGCTCATCGAATTGGCCGAAGAAGAGGTAAACGTGATCTTTGCCCTGGTAGAGAGGTATGAGGGATTGGAGGCAACCGTCGATTTGCCGGAACAGAAGATCATTTTTCTCGCGCCGGAACATGTCATCTATGGTTTTGATATAGAGGCTTCCGACAAGGCGCAGCTTATCGGCGGACTGGACGACATCGATCTTACGCTCCAATACGAATCCGAAATCGGTCGGTTCGAACAGCAGCATGACCCATTTTTATCTCCCCCGGAGTGATCCAGCCGGGCGTCACTGCCGGCGAAATCAAGGTGGGTATTGCCATTACATACCCGGGGATGTTTCCTGAGATTCGAGCAGGGTCCATGGCTGGCGAATCCATAGGAGGGTTACTGAGAAACGTGCCGCTCAATCGGTCGGATTGAATCGCTTGACACGAATCGGTTTATGTTGCGGTCTCGTTAACAACCGTTCAGGACGTTTTCCCCGGCACACCGGAACTCCCCCCATACATCATCTGATTGGCCCCCCCCCATGCCGTATCAGGCGGTCCCACGCTCTTGCCACACCGGGTCTTCCTAAGGGCACCGAAATCATGACAAAAAACGGCAGATAGCTGCCGCATAGCGTCATTGCTGAGGCTACAATACGTGTAGGGAACCTGATATTGATTATAGAATATTGAAAATATTATAAATTTATAAAAATTTATCCGGTAAAAAAACAGGTATGAAACTTGCTTTTTCTTTCCAGGATAACATTGTCACAAGTTGCAGCTCAATCCCCATCCGAAAGGAAAAGCTCATGAAGACGAATAGGGTCACAGTGAGGGTTGCCCTGGTGGCGCTGCTGACAGCAACGCTCGTGTGCGGGTATCACGGCACGGCGGGCGCCCAGGGACAGGAAGATGGCGGCATTCTGAATCAAATACAATGGGAGCACGGACCCGGTGTGTCCGCTCTGGGTCAATGGGCCGAAATCGAAGTTCCCGACGGCTTCGTCTTTGCCAATGGATCGGACACCCAACTCCTAATGGAAGCCATGGGCAATGTGAACTCCGGTACGGAGGTCGGATTTATCGCTCCGACCAGCCTCGATTGGTTTGTGGTGTTCGAATTCGATAAAATCGGCTATGTCAAAGACGACGAGAAGGATGACCTCGATTCGGAAGCCATCATTGAGTCCATTCAAAAAGGTACTGAAGCAGGCAACAAAGTCAGAAGAGAACGAGGCTTTCCGACGCTGCAAATTGTCGGTTGGGAGGTTGAGCCCCACTATAATGATCTGACCAACAACCTGGAATGGGCCATTCGGGCCGAAAATGAGGACGGCAGTCTTGTCTTGAATCACAACACGCGTCTGCTCGGCAGAAGAGGTGTGATGAAATCCACCCTGGTTGTGGACCCGGAAGTGTTTGCTTCGGTGTTACCCGTATTCCGGAGCAGCCTGGATGGATTCGAATTTAAATCCGGGCAAACATATGCCGAGTATACCAAAGGCGATAAAATTGCGAAATACGGTTTAACCGCACTCGTGGCGGGCGGCGCAGGGGCTGCTGCCGCAAAGCTGGGCCTCTTCAAGATCCTGGGCAAATACTTCAAGGTCGTGATTGTTGCCGTAATCGCATTTTTTGCCGGCATATTAAAGTTTCTGAAAAGTCTGTTTGGTGGCGGATCCGGCAGAAAAGAAGAAGAACCTCAAATGGTCGGGCAATTGACCGAGAGGGATCAATCATCGGTGTTTTGATCCCCGGGACGATCGATGGAGATCCGGCCCACTGGGTCGGGTCCCGCGGTTGAAGCAGAATTGCTTGACCGGAAACGGCATCGCGCGATGGGCTGGGATGACGCTTTACGGTTGGATTAGATGGCGGCCGGCCGATTAAACACCATGAAACCCGAGTCGTCCGGGTTGGGATGCTCCGGCCCGGACGTCAAACGGTCAGCACCACGATAACCTCCACGGGGGGCAACTTCCGGATGGGTTGTATTGGAGGCTTCAAGTAGCGCCCCCCATTCATCGCGCCTTCAATAACAAACGGTTCTCATGCACCACCTGCTGGAAGTTCTATTCCCATATATCGTCCTGTTTTATGTTTTTGACTGTTTCCTTTATATAAAGAGCGGTCAGGCGGTTCTGTCGTCCCATTTCGGCACCGGCTATCGATTCAAAGAGCCCGGCTTCCGTTTCCTCGGGTTCTCCCCAACGGCCCGCCTGTTCATCTCATCCAATCCGACCGTTTATGCCTCACCGAAGGGAATCTATCTTTTAACATCAGCGGACCAACAGAAATCGGACATCTATCGTTTGGATGCGTATGACTTCTTCGCCTTTGATGCGAACCCCGCCATTGAAACGGAAGGTTCTCTTCTATCACTGGATAAGCGATCGACCATCGATCTCCATTCACCGGTTTTAGCGAAACAGACGTTAGATTATTTGAACGCCTTTTGTAACCTCCCGGAGGGAGAAAGGGGCCGTGAAATAGAAAAATGGGTCCGTTCCAAATATGACGTAGCGGAAATTAAGAAGACTTGGCAGGCCTCGTCACAATATTTCTCTGTGTTGGACACCATGGGAGCCTTGTTATTCATGGCCTCCTTTATCCTGCTTCCGTCCATCCTGTATATCCCACTGCCGATCCATCTGCCCATGTTTTTAATTTGGATGTTGGTGATGTTTGCCGCAGTGCTACTGATATCCGGGATCTACCTCACCAGGTCTCGAAACCCTGCCAAGGGGGGACTGCGACGGATCCTATCGTTAATCCTGTCGCCGGCCACGGCGGCACATCCTGTCCATCATTTCACAAAACACCTGTTTTACTCCTACGACATCCTTGCCATCTCGGCCGCCTTCTCACAGCCGTCCGAATTTCGAAAGCAGCTGAGACAGGAACTTAAAATACTTCATTTTTCGATACATCAGAATGCCAATCCGGACTTTACCGAATGTCTGCGATTAAGGCGAACCTGCTTAAATGGATTTCTGGAAATCGCCGGGGTGAGCCCCGACGATGTGCTGGCACCGCCCTCGCAAAGAGATCCCAACGCCCATAGCTACTGTCCTCTCTGTGAGACGGAATTTCTCAAAGGAGTCGATGGGTGTCCGGATTGCGGTATCCTTCTGGAAACCTTCAACATAGCGTCCCACAGCATCTCATGAATACGCTTGTCTTGAAAGTAATAGGAACGACATTTTCACCACGAAGGAGACGAAGAAAAATGGTCTAACTTCATTTAGCACCTTTGGTGCTCTTCGTGGTCTTCGTGGTGCTTAAAATCCAAATCCATCCAACGTGTGCCTTCTGGAGATGCTCATTCATGAAATGTCGCAAAAGGTATTCTGATTGACGCTCTTATTGGATCAAATAGGTCCGGAGGAATGGAGACAAGGATTCCGATTTGGGATCGTCCGCGTTTCACATTGTCCGTCTGGATTCGGCGCCTGAACCCGATCCGATGATGGTTTCCGATGAACCGATGCGCGGCGACGGTCATTCGCGGATGCGGCGTTTCAGTTCACGTATCAGAGAAGAACATACCTGGTTGGCATCCGCGACGATGGCCGTATCCGCCATTTTCATCATGGGGGCTTCCGGGTTCTTGTTGATGGCCACAATCAGGTCCGCATCGGCAATGGCCGCCGTGTGTTGGATGGCGCCGCTGACTCCGAACGAAAACAGGACCTGCGGGTGGACGTGTTTTCCGGCCTGCCCCACCAGAGCGTCATGAGCAATCCAGTTGGAATAGACCACCGGTCGGGTGGCCCCGACTTCTCCGCCCAGCAATCGGGCCAGTTCGAAAAGCTTTTTAAATTTCGTTTTGCTTCCCATGCCACGTCCTCCACAGACGACGACCTGCGCGTCTTCCAGTCGCTGGGCGCGCTTGGGGATACGTTCCGATCGCATCAGCCGTGCCCGGGGTACGGGCAGGTCTTCCGGCATGGTTACCGGTATGATGTCTCCCACCGCATCATCGTTATGGGGCAATTCCTGAAAGGTTCCAGGCCGCACTGTTGCCATTTGCGGGCGACAGGCGGGCGTGACGGTTTTTGCCAGCAAATTTCCCCCAAATGCCGGCGCCGTTTGAATGAGGAGGCCGTTGTCGTCGATGGACAGACGGATACAGTCCGCCGTCAGACCGGTTCCCAGCCGTTTGGCCACCCGGGGGGCCAGCTCACGCCCAAAGTCCGTGGCGCCGATCAGGATGATCTCGGGAGAAAAACGGCGTGACAGATGGGTTAGCAGAGCGGCGTGGGTTTCGGAGCTGTAGGTCTTCAGATCCGGATGGTCGATGACGTAGACTTTCTGTGCGCCATGGGCAATGTATTCACCCACAAAATCATCCACTGAGTGCCCGAAGATCACCGCGCAGACATCGGCATCAATTTCGGGTGCCAATTCAACGGCACGGGCCAGCAGTTGAAGGGTAACACGGTTTTGAAAATAGTTTCTGTAATCTCCGTACACCCAGATGCTGTTTTGGAAGCGACGCATGGTGTTAACCGTTGGGTTTCAGGTCTTTGCCTATTGCGGCAGCGATCTGGTCTCCGAACTGATCCAATAAATCTTCGACAACCTTCTTTGCAGATCCCCGCATCACGATGTTTTCTTTCTGGGCAGCCGGAGAGTACACATCCAATATCCGCGTGGGAGATGCGTTTCTCCCGATCTGCTCCGGTGTCAACCCAAGCCCTTGGGCGTCTATAACGGTGATGGAATCCCGATCAAAGGCTTCCTGAAGACCTCCCAGGGAAGCATACCGGGGGGTGTATCGTTGGGTGGCGATGGTGACCACTCCGGGCAGATCCATCTCGATGGTTTCTAGAAAATCGTCCGCTTCACGTTCCAGGCGGACCGTGTGATGTTGCAAATCGAGTTTCTCCACATAAGCGACCCCTGCCACGTTCAACTCTTCGGCCAATTGGGGGCCGACCTGAGCCGTTTCGCTATCGCTGGTATGACAGCCACAGAGCACCAGGTCAAAATCCGGGCATTCCCTGGTGATCGCGCGGGCCAGTGTAAAGGAAGTGACCATGGTGTCGGCACCGGCCATTTTTGGATCGGTCAGCAGGATACCGCTGTCCGCCCCCATGGCTAAGGCCTCCCGGAGAATTTCCTCCGCCATGACGGGTCCCATGGTCAGCACCGTAATCCGTGCCCCGTGCCGGTCTTTCAACTGGATGGCGGCCTCGAGTGCATGTTTGCATGCGGGGTTCATCATGCCGTCGGCAAGGTCCCGTCTGAGTCGACCGGACCGGGAATCCCAAGGCAATTCCGACACCATGGGGACCTGTTTCATACAGACCACGAAATGATATCTCATCTGACGGTGTTCTCTCTCTCGGTGAAAAGATGATATGAAATGATAGGATTACCTGGGTTGTGACAGAACCCCCCGGGCAATGACCACCCGCTGCACTTCGCTGGTACCCTCGTAAATTTCGGTGACCTTGGCATCTCGAAAGTAGCGTTCCACATCGTATTCCTTGCTGTACCCGTATCCCCCATGGATCTGAACAGCCAGATTCGTGACCCGGGATGCCAGGCGGCTGCAGAAGAGCTTTGCTTTCGCCGCCTCCGTGCCGAACGGTCGGCCTTCATCCTTAAATGCGCAGGCGCGGTAGAGCAGCAACCGCCCTGCGTCTATCTCGGTGGCCATATCGGCCAGATAGTTCTGAATGGTCTGAAAAGCCGCAATCGGTTTCTTGAACTGGTGGCGCTCCTTGGCGTATTTGACCGATGCGTCGAACGCGCCCTGGGCGATGCCCAGAGCCTGGGCGGCGATACCGATCCGCCCGGTGTCCAGTGCCGCCAGACCGATCTTCATGCCGTCGCCAACGCGTCCCAGCAGGTTTTCCAGGGGTACCCGACAATTCTCGAAAAAAAGAGAGGAGACCGGGTTGGCGCGCATGCCGCAAAGATCTTCTATCTCGCCGACGGAAAATCCGGGCGTTTCTTTCTCCACCATAAATACGCTGCCACCCCGCGCCCCTTGCTCCTGGGGCGTTACGGCAAACACCAGGCTAAGGCCGCAGACCCCGCCATTGGTAACAAATATTTTGGTGCCGTTAATGATAAAACCATCCTCTTCCCGCACTGCCTGGGTTTCCACCCCTCCGGCATCGGATCCGGCGTTGGCTTCAGTCAGGCAGAAGGCGCCGATCCGTTCGCCTCTGCCCAAAGCGGGCAGAAATTTCTCCCGTTGCGCCGCGGTGCCGAATGCGGAAATCGGATATGCCCCTACGCTGTTGTGCACCGAAATGCATAACCCGATAGCCGCACTGACCCTGGAAAGTTCTTCGATAGTAATGGCGTAGCTGATGCCGTCCACTTCGGCACCCCCGTATGCCTTCGGCACCTGGAGGCCAAAAAAGTTCAGCGGCCGCATCTTTTCGATGATGTCCCAGGGGAACCGGGCCTCCCGGTCGAGATCATATACGACCGGGGCGATTTCGGTTTCCGCAAAATCGCGAACCGCCTGACGAACGACCTTATGCTTCATGCATGGATTAAAATCCATGGCGCGATGATTCCTATCCTCTGAGCAATCGGTTCAGCCTCAGCCATGGGGTGCCGACCCCTGCGGCCGCACGCCCCGGATGAACGGCGTTGAATGTGCTTTTTGGGGTGTTGAACGACACGCTATGTCAGCAGACCGAGACGCATGTTAACGCGATATGGGCTTGCCCTCAAGCCCTAACCCGAGAAGTGGGTGAAATCCGTTCATTTTTTGATGACAGGTCCGTGTTCCGATGGGCTTCCGGGTGTTTAATCCGCGAAACGGTTGCCTATATCGATACCATCGCGTATAAAGGCTTGTCTTTACAGAATTCGGTACGATCGCGGAATCACCGGTTGAATTCCGAAGCCCACGAACACTGTGTTCCACTAACCATTTCCCACCTACAGGAGCCAAGATGCAGGAGAATTCAGACCATCCTCAATCTTCATCACGCCAGAGGCCCCGGCGATCCCAATCGAAACCTGCGTTCAATCGCTCGGTGATTTGGATTGCCTTGACGGCAGTGCTGGTGGTCATCGCCGTGGTCTGGGGATTTCGGATCCTGCAGGTCACCCGTTTCGCGAATGACCTGGCCCGCGATATGGCTGCCTGCCATCACGCGGAACAGGAGGTGACCTTCAGGGTGGGGGCGTTCCAGGAACTGGCCGATGCCATGCCCCAGCTGACCTTTTCTCCTGTTTTTCCCCAGCGCATCGAAAAACTCCAGCCCGTATTTATAGGCGCCCAGTATTGCAATATCCTTGAACGGACCGCTGTTCAGATTCGGCTGAAAAACGCCGGCGGGTCGAGTTACAGTCTATTTCAGGTCCGACTCATACCCGCCGACCCTGAACTGAAGGACAGCGAGCTGATCGGGGAAGGTGTTCTGGTCCGGTTGTGGCAGCAGGACGGACTTCTCATGGGTCTTGTCGGGACCCGATGACCGGGTATCAGAGTGCCTGCCCGAAACACTGTAACGCCTTGAGCACCGGCCCCGGTTGCTTCCCTTTGTCCGTCAGGTAGTATTCCGGCCGTGGCGGATGGTCGCTGTAAAATCGTCTGGAGATGATCCCCTTTTCTTCAAGGTGCTTAAGCCGTGCCGATAGCGTGTTGGGCGCGATACCGCTTCGGGATCCGGGAAGAAAAACGATGTTCGAATGACATGACCTGGGGCAACCCGTGTCGATGAATTGACGGTTCTGCTCCCGCTGTCATTGCAGATATACTCTTGCATTTCGTCACAAGGCGATGCAAATTGCAACAGCTCCATATCCGCTTAATATTACAATAATTTATTAATAGCTGGGGAAAAACTGTGTCGGCTTGCCACAATTTACGGCCCCATGTTATCCGGCCCAGGCGCCCCCTCCGGAACACAAATTAATATTAATTTCAAAATGTTAAAACTTTATCTGTCCGACTGGTCATTCCTGGCCCGATTCCTGCTCCGGTAGAGAACCACACGGAAATCCGGAAAGGGAGGTGCAATATGACACGGCAGGCAAAGAAGAAAACACGACGGCCAGTGGTCTTCAACATGGCGACCGATCAGTGTGTATGGAGCCGGGCCGGAGTGATCAAGCCCATTGCGTGCATGAATGCATTCGATTGCCTCGGGTGTGCCCTGGACAAAAAGCTGCAGGCCGATTTCGAAGCCAGGCAGCAATTGGCCGGGGGATCGAGTATGGATCACACGCCCCCCAGAATGCGGATGCTGATGAAACAACTCAAATGCCGGCACATGTTGAGCGGCCGGGTGAGTTACAAACTCTGCGCCCACGGGTATAATTGCGTCAAATGCCCCTACGATCAAATGATCGAAGACAGCTCCGGCGCCCCGGCGTTAACCCCGCCGGTCTGCGAGAGCGTCTCCGGTTTCCAGGTCGCGCGGGATTACTACTACCATACCGGACACACCTGGGCCCGTGTGGAGTACGGCGGCCGGGTCAGAGTCGGTATCGACGATTTTGCCTTGCGCATGCTTGGCCCCCAAGATGAGATTCAGCTTCCGAAGCTCGGCTCCCGGGTCGGCCAAAATCGGCATCAGGCGACCCTGGTCCGTGACAAAAATGAGGCTGAGACCCTCAGCCCGCTGGATGGATGGGTGGTAGCCGTCAATCCGAATATCAAGGGGAATGCCGCCACCGCCAACCGGTCACCCTATGGCGGCGGCTGGCTGATGGTGCTGCAGCCGACAGAACTGAGGAAAAACTTGAAGAACCTCTTCTATGGCACCGAGAGCATGGCATGGCTCGACGACGAGGCGGTACGGCTAACCGACCTGCTCAGCGAAGACACCGGTTATCAGATGGCCGCTGCCGGTGGCGAGGCCATCGATGATATCTACGGCTCGATACCGGGCATCGACTGGCATCGACTGGTGGAAGAGTTTTTAAGCTGACATGGATCGGGGTGGATCAGAACTGCCTTCATGTCGTATCGGGTCAGATGGAGTTTGTGTATAAGATCTTAAGATGACGGGCAATTTCGTACTCACAGGTCGAACACAGCCGCAACGGCATGCCATCCAGCTGTTCGAGATCTCTGGGAAACCGCATCAAACAGCCGGTTTCCCAGCAATGACTCAGACCCAGAAGATGCCCGACCTCGTGGATGCAGACTTTTGTCGTCCGCAGGTAGGTCACCTCAGGATCGCTGTCGACCAGTCGATGCATCGACACCAGCGCGGCACGCCCCCCCAGCTGCGACTCTCCGTAAACGAACGTGAGCACCGGGGTGCACAGGTCCTGTCCCGTGAGCCCCAACCGCAAAGGGGCCCCTCCGTCTTCAGCGGCCAGCGTGTCAATTATTTTCGCCGCATCGTACTGCCGCCGCCTTTCAAGGTATGCGTGTTCGGGCTGCGGGCGATCTTCCCGTATATCGGTCAGCAGCCCCATGACCACCTGCAGGTTCGCCGCGACAATGCTCGCGGCCAAGTGATCGAGCGGTCCCAAGGGGATCAGGTCCAGTTTCGCCTTCTCGGGCAAATCTGTGTGTTTGGGGGTCAAGACGATACCACTCCAGATAAAATCGTGCAGCGATTTTAGGAAACGCGACGATGTCGCTTAACGTTCAAACGAAACCTATTTTCGGCAATCGCTATAAGTTTCCATACAGGCTGCAGGCAACGGGGTACAATCGACTTCAAATGATCTAAGAGCGGCCCGGGCTGGGGCGTTCCAGCGCATACCGCTTTATCTTGCGGCTCAGGGTGACCCGATCGATGCCAAGCTGCCTTGCGGCATGGGTGATGTTCCACCGACATGCCTCCAGGGCGGCCTTGACATGACTGATTTCCACCTCCCGCAAGGTCAGGGTGCCCAGCCGGCATTCATCGGCACCGGCCTGAAGAAACGTCAGCTCCTCGGCTCCGATCATCTGCCCCCTGGCAATGACAACGGCCCGTTCGATGACGTTGCGAAGTTCCCGAACGTTTCCCGGCCACCGGTATGCCATCAGAATCCCCAATGCGCGCTGGGTAAGCCCGATCACCCCTTTCCCCGTTTCCCGCCGGTATCGTTCCAGGAAATAATCCGCCAGGACCGGCACATCTTCCAGGCGATCACGCAACGGCGGTATGTGAACGCTGATCACGTTGATCCGATAATAGAAGTCCTCCCGAAACAGATCATCCCGGATGAGCCGGGGCAGATCCCGATGTGTCGCACAAATCAGTCGAAAATGGGCTTCGATGGACTGGGTGCCCCCAAGGCGGTGGAAGGTTTTCTCCTCTAGCGCCCGGAGCAGACTGACCTGCATTTTTGAAGAAATCTCTCCGATCTCGTCAAGAAACAGGGTGCCGTTATTGGACATCTCCAGTCGGCCCCGGCGGGCTTTGACAGCACCGGTAAATGCGCCCTTTTCATGTCCGAACAGTTCGCTCTCAAGCAACGATTCGGTCTGTGCGCCGCAGTTGAGCGCCACAAACGGGCCGAACGCCATTTTGCTTCGCATATGAATCGCGCGCGCCACCAGCTCTTTCCCCGTCCCGGTCTCTCCGGTGATGAGTACCGGCGCGGCTGAGGGCGATACATCGTCGAGAACCGAGACCACTTCCCGCATGGACTCGGACTGGGCCACAAATCCATCGAATGCCGTATCCTGTGTTTCCATGAGTTGTTCGCGGAGGGCCTCGTTTTCATCCCGGAGGGCCTTGGTGGACGCTGCCCGCTCCATGAGAAGGGACAGCTCATCCGGATCGAAAGGCTTGCAAAGGTAGTCGCTGGCGCCCCCCTTCATGGCATCGACGGCTGTTTTGATCGTCCCATGGGCTGTTATCATAATGATAATGGCATCGGGATGGTGTTCCTTTATTCTGGACAGGAGCTCCAGGCCGTCCATGCCCGGCATCTTGATATCCACAAGAAAGAGATCAAACTGTTTTTCCTGTAGTCTATCCAGGGCGTTGAGGCCGGAGCCGGCCGTTTCGACCCGGTACCCTTCTTTGACCAGCCAGGCAGCCAGAGACTCGCGAATGGCTTCCTCATCGTCCACAAACAAGATTCGCATCGAAGCTATCATGCTGTGTCCCCTTTTCAGAAATAATCTCCAAACTTCGGGATCGTGAGTTTACGATTCCGGGGGTGTCATGGTGTCGTCTCCGGCCGGCAGGTTGATTTTAAACACCGTCCCATTCCCCACTTCACTTTCCACCTCCACCGAACCCTGATGTTGTCGAACGATGCCATAGACCATGGACAGCCCCAGTCCCACGCCCTTCCCATCCAATTTAGTGGAGTAAAAGGGCTCGAAAATTCGAGGAAGATCGTTTTCAGCGATGCCGCACCCGGTATCCGACACGGTGATCCACTTTCGGCTGCGGGCATTGTCTATCCCGCCGATGATGCTCAAATGTCCCCCGCCGGCCATGGATTCAATGGCATTGAAGATCAAGTTCATGAGGCATTGTTGTATCTGGGCATAGTCGCCCCACACCCGAAATGGGGGATCCGGCAGCGCCACCCCATACGTGACATCGGCCATTTCGAGTTGGTGGCCGACCAGTTGCATGATGGTGTCGACCATTTCAATAAGGTCGATCTCCCGCGGCTCGATCCCCTTTTGCCTCGCGAAGGTGAGTAGATTCTTGACAATGCCCCCGCACCGCATCGCTTCACGCACAGACAATTCCAAATAGCGGTCAAAGCCCGCCAGCCCTTCGGGGGGGAGCGTGCCGTCTTCGATGTGAGACTTTATCAACTTGTTGAAGGTGACGATGCTGGCAATCGGATTGTTGATCTCATGGCACACCGAGGCCACCAGGCGCCCCAGGGAAACCAACCGGTCCTCCTGGACGATCAGGTTCAAGTCGTCCTTGATGGCCTGGGTGCGTGCTTCCACCTGGGTCGTAAGATCTTTGGTGATGTCTCGGATCACATCGACGACCTGTATGATTTCGCCCAGGCGATTGAACAGCGGGTAAGTGGTTACATGGCAGAGTCGAATATCGCCATCCGGAGTCTTGATCTCGTGCATGGCCCGCTCAGGCTTCCCGGTCCGCAGGGCGATCTGCATCGGACAGACCCGGTCGGTGCTGTTACATGGCTGCAGTGCGCCATGAATCACCTGGTAGCAGTATTTGCCGAGGATGCTTTCTCTTCCTCGCCCTCCGGTGATCAGCGTTGAGTCGTTGCAATTGATGATCCGATAATTTCGATCCATCACCAGCACCGCATCCGGAGACGCCTCCAGAAGAGCCGACGCAAAGGACGTGGCCAGACTGATCTCGGACTCCTTTTCGGCGACACGTTCGTCGAGATTCACCATATCGAAGACCAGCATGGACGCCTGTCGGTCCAGGATACCGACAGACGACGGTTTGCCCGTGACCAGTTCGGCCAGGATCTTTGGATCGCCGGTCATTTCAAGAATCAGATCGAGGGATTTCTGGTAGAGCAATTCCCGGTAATCGTCGAAAATCTGAATGCCCATTTCTCCCGCGAATTTATAACAGGCCGCCGACTTTACAATCGGGGCCAGGCACATGAGTTTCAGTCGGATCCGGCCGGGCCGGACGGAATCCAGCATCCGCATGATCGACAGGCAGCGGTTTCCCTTGGCTACAACGCCGACCCGAATCAACAGGCAGTGCTCGAATTTGTTTTCGGTGTCCATGATGTTTTCGGCGGATAAGAATGGTTCACGGGTATAAACGTACAACGATTCTACGACACGCGACGATGTCGCTCATCGGGGAAAGGTTGGAATTTCCATCCCTGAAGCCCCACGACCGACGTACCGCTTGCAGTGAAAAATCCGGACTCCGAACCGAGAGCTTGGATTCGGAACGAAACTCTGACAATGGCGAGAAAACAGCGGCAGAAGACCGAGGCTGATCGCGTCTGGGAGGTGGCATCGAAGACGATCCCCCGAAGAGATTCAGGGCCGAGGCATCGTCGAGAGCAGGAAATAGCGGATCAATCAGGAGCAGACGGAAGTTCGTGGGATGATCTCAGGTGATGCCGGGCACCTCATCCTAACGTCCGGTGACACCTCCAAAAGGGGTTTCCCGGGGCTGTCCCAGTAAACCCGACTTTACCGGTCAAGAAAGCTTCTGTCAATGCACCGCTACCGACCCATGGCTGCGCTAACGCACTATTCTTGAATCCGTTGGGTCCTTGGGATGGCAGTCCTGTGCTCATGGTTACTCTTCAACACGCTCCGGGGGGTGCTCTTCATCGCCCGGAGCGACCTTGGGCAGGACGTCCTTGAATGCCACACCGTAGATTTCCCAAACAGTCACAAACAGCGCGGCAATGATCGGCCCGATGAACATCCCGGGGATGCCGAACAAGAAAATGCCGCCCAGGGTACCGAAGAAGATCATCAGCTCGTGCATCTGGGTGTCTTTGCCGACCAGAGCCGGACGCAGCAGGTTGTCCAGGCTTCCGACGAGGATTCCGCAGAAGGCCGCAAGGCCGATGCCGCCGGCCACTTTGCCCGTGGCGATCAGTACAATGGCGGCCGGCACCCAGATCAAGGCCGATCCCACGGCGGGGATGATCGAGAGAACGGCCATGATGGCCCCCCAGAACACGGCACTCGGAATGCCCACCACGTGAAAGGCCAACCCGGCCAGCCCCCCCTGGAGCAGTCCGATGAGAAGGGTTCCTTTGATGGTTGCCCGGGTCACCGATGTGAATTTATCCAGTATCTGGCGTTCGTCCCGATCCTTCAGCGGCACATAGTAGAGTATCCGGTCGAGCAGTTGCCGACCGTCTATGAAAAAGAAGAACATGCAGTAAAGCATGACAAAGCTGGTAAATATCAAATTGACCGTACCCAACGTCACGGAAGAGAGTTTGTTGAGAATAAACTTGCTGATGCTTCCAACCAGTTCACCGGCCTTCTTCAGAATCTGCTGTCGGTACGGCTCGATGTTTTCGTAAAACGGAACAGACTGGAGCGCGCCGGACAAGGCGCCGGGTTCGGCCAACTGCTTTTCCACCCATGGTTTGGCGGCGCCACCCACTTTGATGGCCTCGGAGGCGACCATCCCGATCAGCCCCCCGAGGGGGATCAGGACAACACAGACAATCAGGAGAACGGTAATAATCGACGCCAGATGCCGCCTCCCGCGAAACGTGTCCCGTAATTTCCGGTATAATGGGTAGGCCATCGAAGAAAATATGCCGGCCAGGACAATGGCCATGAGGAACTGGCGAATCATCGCCAGAAACAGGGCGGAGATGAACAGCACGACGACGAGTAACGCCCGTCTGTTGAGTGCTTCTTTATCCATGACCATTCAATCTGAGAGATTCCTGTAGCTGCGTGGGAAGCCCCTTTCAGGGGAGCGATCCCGTGAACCATGCCCAATACATCCAGGTTTGAAAGCACGCTTATCGAAACAAACCGGGAAGCGTTCGATTACATGAATTAAATAAGGTGCTGTGTTGCGTTCATGAAGCCGCGGAATCCGGAACGATCTTCTCCGGCGGCCGCGATGCGCCGGATGCCTTCTTCGAGGGTTTCCAGGTCCGCGGCGATGGACAGTCTCAAAAAGTGAAGATCATCGGCTCCGATTACGCCGAAGGAGTTGCGGTCCATGACCGCCACCTGGTGCTCGTAAAGTGCGAACATCTGGAACAGTTTCGAGGGGGACGTGCCGCTCTTTATGTCCGCCGGAAGCCCGTCAAAGGCGTCGAACACGCCCAGCCGCCGGCAGAGTCCGGCGATATTCGGAAAGAGATAAAACGCCCCGCCGGGCTGCTGGCACGTAATCCCGTCGATGGCATTGAGCCGCTCCTGGATCACGTCCCTGCGCATCTCGAAAGTTTTCGTCATCTCCGCCATCCAGGGCTCGGACTTGGGGTTCTCCAGGGCTTCCCTGGCCCCTTCCTGATTGTAGGGCGGCACACATGAAAAATAATTGATGTTCAGGTTTTTAAAGGCATCGGCCTCTTCGGTGGTCGGCATCACCGCGTAGCCCACCCGGCCGCCGGTCCACGCGAAGGACTTGGACATGCCGCTGCTGATGATGGTCCGTTGGCGCATCCCCGGTACGGAGGCGATGGAGATATGCGCCTGTCCGTCAAAGAGGATGTTCTCATAGATCTCGTCCGAATAGATACGCACACCGTCCCCACACTGCTTCTCGATAACGGCGGCAATGGCTTCGAGCTGCTCCCTGGAAGCCACACCGCCGGTCGGGTTGGACGGAAAATTAAATATAATGAGTTTGGTTTTGGGGGAGATATGCTCAGCCAGTTGTTCGGGAGTGAACGTGAAGTTTTGGTCTTCCGGAAGATGGAGCGGAACGGGAACGGCACCGATGTAGCGGATAAAAGATTCATAGATGGGAAACCCCGGACTCGGATAGATAATTTCATCGCCCGGGTTACAGTAGATTTGCTGGGCAAATCCGATGGACGGTTTCCCCCCGGGGAACACGCACACATGTTCGGGTGTGACATCGAGCCCCCGGGTACGATTGATTTGCGCGGCGATGGCGGCTCTGAGCGGAAGAATCCCCTTGGGGTCACAGTAATGGGAATTATCCCGTTCGATCTGCCGGATGACTTCCTCTTTGACCCACGGGGGTGCACTGAAATCCGGCTCGCCCAGATTCAGCTTGACCACCGGCGTTCCACGTGATTCGACCCGAACGATATGCGGGCCGATTTTAAACGCGTTTTCGGTACCCAGTATCTGGTTCCGGTCGGAATACAGTGTCATCGTTTTTCTCCTGATCGTGTTCGTTTAGAGTTGTGCCCGGTTGGGTTGAAATGATGCTCGGGAACAGCAATTTATTCTATTCCCGGGCGGATGGGATTCCGTTGCCGAAGGAAACGTGCACTAACGCCGATCAGGCCCACAAGCATGAGTAGACGGAAGCCACCGCTTCCCAAGGTCACGGCCAGCCAACTCAAACCGACCAGCGGAACCAATGCGGCCCGCACCAGATGTTTTACCGTGTCCTGTGTGGCAATCGCATCGGCCACCGGCGGCGAATACCGGCAATAATATCTCACGATTCCGTGCCCGATTGAATGGGGCAGCAGGAAGCGATCGCGAAAGTCCCGCAGCACCTGCACGTGGGAATCCATGGGAGAACCGTATGCCGCCGTGGCGATAAAACAGCCGCCACCGCTGTCGTCGTCGCCGCCCGCGGGTGGCGCCACTCCCGTTATGAAACTGCCGTATTGGGCGAGAGCGAAGTTCGACGGGCTGCCGCCGTTGGCCAGGCCGGCAGCGATAACGTTGTTGTCTGGCCTCACCGCCACAGCCAGGGCACCGTCATTGTTCAGGGTAATCCCGGTCCTCAGCAGGCCGTTGACGCCAAAAGACGTATCCAGAGCACCGTCCCGGTCGAGCCGGGCAATCCCGAATTCCGATTCACCACCGCCCTCGTTGGCCACCCCGGCCACAATAATGTTACCGGTGGTCTGGAGCGCGACGGATGTCGCCCGGTCATCGCGTTGGGAAAACTGGAGCGCTGTCTGGCCGTTATTTACCCATGTGCCGAAGGTGTTGTCCGGGGAACCGTCGCTGTTAAATTGTGCAATGGCGAATGCGCTGCTTCCGGCGGCGCTTAATTCAGCCTTGCCGACAACAATGATTTTTTCATTGTCCTGGAGCACTAACCCCAGGGCCTGATCGTCCATGGAGTCGAAATCACTCGTTACAATTCCAATGGTACCAAACGCAGGATCCGGTGCCCCGCCGGTGAGGTACCGGACCAGAGCAAAGTTCCGATCCGATCCGTCATCGCTTTCGCCCGCCACCACGATCGCACCATCGGGTTGGATGACGACGGCAAATGCCCCATCTCCGCTGGAACCCGGAACGAAAGTCATCACTCTGCCATCGGTGTCAAAGTCCGGATCCAGAGTCCCGTCAACCAGGTAACGGGCGACGGCGATCTCCGTCTGTCCGGAAGTGTTATCAAGGGCGTTGCCGGCGACGACAATTTTGCCGTCCTCCTGAATGGCCACGGCATAGGCCCGATCATCCCGGGTGTCAAAATCGGTAGCGACCATCCCGTCCCCGCCGCCAAAGGTGGTATCCGCACTCCCATTGGCATTGTATCGTGCCAGCATAAAATCAGAATTTCCACTACCTTCGCCGGTAATTCCCGCTACGAGAATCTTACCGTCCGATTGCACGGCAACGGCCTGGCCCCGGTCATTATTGGACAGGTTCGGCGAGCTCACCTCAAATCGAAGGATACCGTTTCGATCGTAAGTGGCCACCGGAAAATGGAAGATGTTCGAAGTGGGTGTGGTTTCACTGAGCCCGGCCACCACGATATCCCCGTTGGATTGAAGAGCCAACCCACTGCCCTCGTCATCGCCGCCGTTGATGTCCGTGGTAACGGTGCCGGTACCATCGGATCCGAAGCTGGTGTCCAGCCCTCCGGTATCCCCCAGGTATCGGGCGACGGCAAACTCGCCGTTAAGGTTTCCCTCGGCCTTGAGCCCGGCGGCCACGATCTTTCCATCCGGCTGGAGCACCACGCCGAAAGCGGCATCGTTCAGGTTGGAAAAGGCCGTGTCCACCCGCCCGTCGCTGCCAAACGATGTGTCCAGGGAACCGTCGGTGTCCAGCCGCGCCAGGGCAAACTCGGCGTTGACGGTGCCTTTCGCTCTGAAACCGGCAACGACGATCTTTCCATCGGGCTGGATCGCCACCCCTTCGGCACCGTCCTCCACATTGGAAAAGGGGAGCCTCAGTTTACCCCCGCTTCCAAATGTGGGATCCAGGTTTCCACTGGTGTTCCATCGGGCCAGGCCGAAATCCGCGTTCGAGCTGCCGCGCCCGGCTATTCCGGCGGCAACGATTTTCCCATCCCCCTGGATCGCCACCGTCCGGGCCGCGTCACTGGTCCCGGACGAGATGGAGACGGTGGAGACACCGCCGGTGCCGAACGTGGCATCCAGATCCCCGTCACTTTCGAGCCGAACCACACCAAACTCGGATAGGCCGATACCGGTCTCATTGCTGGTGCCCGCCACAATGATCTTGCCATCGCTCTGGAAGGCGAGGTCGTAAGCGGTATCCTCACCGCTGGACAGGGAGCCACGTGCCACGCCATTGGTGCCGAAGCCCAAATCGAAGCTGCCGTCACTGTTTAAGCGGGCAATCCCGAATCCGACGAGACCGCTGCTGCCGGCACCGGCATTTCCCACAACGACGATCTTGCCGTCCGGCTGGATGGCCACATTCTGCCCCTGTTCTTCGGTTCCGGTATTTATGTTGAATCGCACCCGCCCATCATCGTCCCCATCGCCGTTGAAATCCGGGTCCAACGCACCTGTAGTGGTCAGCCGTGCCACGGCGTACTCGACAACACCGGATCCTGGGACCCCGCTGGAACCGACGACCACAATTTTGCCGTCGCTCTGAATGGCCACGGCATAGGCCCGGGCCTCGACTCCCGATGCAAAGGAAAACGCCGTTGTCCCGTCTGCAGTCACCGGGGCGCACAACGGATCGCTCGATGGATCGCACCCGGCGAAAGTGGTATCCGGGGTGCCGTCTGCGTCCAAACGTGTCACGGAAAAGCGCACAGGGGTGGAAAAATTAGCCTCGCCGCTGATTCCGGCCACAACGATTTTGCCGTCTTCCTGAAGCGCCACCCACTGGCCGGCAGCACCGCCGCCGGCAACGATGGCCGTTGTGAATCGACCGTTGGTCCCGAAGCCGGTATCCAGATCCCCCGGGGCGGCATCCGTTTGCGCAGTGGTCAACAGGACCGTGACACTGGCAAGCGCCGCGATAAAGGTCACCAGTAGGCATCGCTTTGATACTGCCGCATCGATCAACGTAGGTTTCATGGGTGTCCTTGAGTTCAGTTAAGCGGATCGCCGGAATTTGGTATCTGGTGAGCCGGCCGGATTAGGTACTAGCAACTATATAACTACACTAAGAAAAAAATCAAATTCCGCAGCGACGGAAGGTGATCTCCGACACATACCACATTCAGCGGAGACGACCTCCAGGCCGGTATGTTCGCAGGCCATTTGCCGGATAAGGCCGAAATAGGGTCGAGCCTCACTTTTTGACACGCACTCAAAATAGGGCTATCCAGATAGTGTCTGAAAGTTGATCGCGAAACTGCAATTGCAAGTATCAGGCCGAAGGATCGGTCCCCATGACCAGCAGCCGCCGCCGGACTGCCGATATCATTGAAAATACTGAATCTTCGCCAGGGGTGCGGGCCGGTATCGTGGGACTAGATGACGTATTAGAAGGCCTTTCTTACCGGGGGGCGTCTGAAATAAACGTAACAACATGCCCTACGGATGACACATTCATTACCCCATGGCTGCCGGGAGCCCGGTGGGTGCTGGTCCTGGGACTGCAGCATCCGGCGGATATCCCGGAGCTGGACTGGTGGGAAGGCGGCAACACCCGGGGCAACCGCCGGCTCATGGATATCACCGATGCGTTGGCGGGGTGGCTGGCCGAAAACCATGGCCTGGACGCACAGCCGCTTCCCTATTCTGTGGAAAAAGGCGGGCTTTTTCTCAAAGATGCCGCCGTGTTATCGGGGCTTGGAATCATCGGCCGCAACAACCTTCTGATTCATCCGGAATGGGGTCCGCAGATCCGGTTTCGCGCCATGTTGATAGCGGGTGATCTGCTTTCCACCCAACCCTTCGAAGGATTCGATCCATGCTCGGAGTGTGATCGATTCTGCCAGAAGGCCTGCCCGCAACGGGCCTTTGCCCGGGGCCGCTACATTCGGGACCGGTGCCTTGTCCAGATGAATATGGATGTTGCCCGCAGTTCTCCGGAACAGCGGCATACTAAAAAGGAACCGATACATCCGGTCATTAAGTACTGTCGCGCATGTGAACTGGCCTGCCCCGTGGGGCAAGGCGCAACAGGGGGATAGAAGCATATGTCGATTTCGAGCCAAATGACGGCCGCGGTGCTCACGGGACACGGGGGATTGGACAAACTGGTTGTCCGGAACGATATACCTGTGCCCAAACCGGCCCATGGGGAGGTGCTTATCAAAGTGGGTGCCTGCGGTGTGAACAATACGGATATCAACACCCGCATCGGTTGGTATTCAAAAGCCGCGACGGAAGGACCTGTCCCGGGTGAAGGGGGCGACACAATCACAGAGGACGCCTCGTGGGGAGGAACCCCAATTGTGTTCCCCCGCATCCAGGGAGCCGACGTGGCCGGTCGCATCACAGCCGTCGGCGATGGCGTGTCTTCCGATCGTATTGGGGAGCGGGTTCTCGTAGACCCTGTCTTGCGCGACCCGGCTGATCCCGGTAACCGGTATCTGACCGGTTATTTTGGGAGTGAACGGGACGGGGGATTTGCCCAGTATACCACAGTTCCCCAGGAAAATGCCGTTGCTGTTCAATCTGAATTGAGCGACGCCGAACTGGCGACCTTTCCCTGCTCCTACTCCACGGGTGAGAACATGCTGTCCCGGGTTCGGCTGGGCCGGGCGGAAACGATTTTGATACCCGGCGCTTCCGGAGGCGTGGGCTCTGCCCTGGTACAGCTGGCAAAGCGGCGGGGTGCCTGGGTGCTGGCGATAACAAGCCGCTCTAAAATGGACGTCATAGGTCAGCTGGGTGCCGATTCGGTTCTGGACAGAGGCACAGGTGCACTGGAGGCGGCCATTCAGGACAGCCTTCCGGAAGGTCAGCTGCACGTCGTAGCCGATGTCGTGGGCGGGTCGAACGTACCGATGTATCTCGATGCGCTGTGTCGGGGGGGCCGTTATGTGACGTCTGGAGCAATTGCGGGTCCTGTGGTCGAGATTGATATGCGGACGATCTACCTGAAGGATCTCGAACTCCACGGCGCCACCATCACGGGGGCGGACATTTTCAGAGATCTTGTCGGCTATATCGAAAACAGCGAGTTACGGCCTCTGCTGGCAAAAACATTTCCGTTGCGGAAGATTCATGAGGCCCAGAAATGCTTCCAGGCGAAAAAACATGTCGGCAATCTGGTATTACTGCCCTAACACCACAGCAAGCTCTCCTAAAATCTGCCGGTAGGCCGGTCGCAGTTCGAAGGTTGTTACGCCGGCCTTTTTCTCCAGGGCCCGAAGGAAGTTATATGGCAATCGGTTCTGGAACATATTGACAATCCAGCCCGGTATGGCGCCCTTCGGATCGACATGCAATTGAAGGGCAACTTCCGTTTGCCGTTCCCCGGCCGGACGCAATCGCATTTCGCCGCAATACATCTGGGCTCTGACCCTCCCCTTTTTCACCGGTTTGGACGGGTATTCCACCGAGGTGATATCCAGAACCAGGAATTTTCGATCGCGGTCCAGGCTTAGCCTGTTGAGGAGCACCAGTTCCCTGTCGGCAAAGGGAAAAGGCACCCGGTTGATACTGTAAGTAATGGCCTCGATATCGGAGATCTCTTCGAGAACAAATTTCCCGTCCGCGTCCGGCATCCACTCGTCCGCGATTTCTACCCGCCGCAGCACTTCCATGATCTGGTCGATGGGCGCATTCAGTACGCCCTCCGCACGGAGGGCGAGGACCTTCGACTGCCGGTGTTTCTGGGCATACACCGTAATGCCCTGATCGGCATACAGCCGGTTCCAGTCACCGCTCACGATGCAAAATTTCCCGGGCGGATCGGCCGGCATCGCTGTACCCATGGATACAACAAGGACAAACACAATGGACCCTATGGTGTACCGGGCATGTTTCATAGAACAGTCTTCTCCGAATAAAACATCGTCAAAAAGATATCCGTATCGGCATTCACACTTTCGCAAACTATAACATAAAAAGTATTTTAACCATGTTCCGAAACCCCTTCAAGGTCCGCGATTCCGAATAAAGAAATCGACATTCAAAGGGCATCGTGAATCAGCAGGAAACCGGCCCATGACGCCGGGTATGGGGACGAATGGAGACGGCTCCGGCGGAAAAAACGAAATTTTTGTGACGAACGCCACTGCATTGGCAACCCATGGGTATCCATGATTATTTTTTTCTTGAATGAATGATAAAACCTGTTTAATAATGGTGCTTCACCGAGGGTATAAGTCATCTGTCAATGACGGATGGAGGCCCGAATTGGGTGATGTTGATAACAGATGAGGAGGTTGCAGTAATGGCAGAAGGGACGGTTAAATGGTTTAATGGTCAGAAGGGTTACGGGTTTATCGAACAGGAAGACGGCCCGGATGTATTTGTTCATTATTCGGGAATCAATGGCGCCGGTTTCAAAACGCTCAACGAGGGAGACCGTGTCACCTTTGACATTGAACAGGGTCAAAAAGGCCCTGCAGCGGTAAACGTCACTGTGATTTAGCCCAAACACACATTTAACAGAAATGAAAAGCGGTTGCCTGGCAACCGCTTTTTATTTTCCCGGGACCCCCTAAAAAATTCGGCCCGACCATCTATAGCGATTGCCAGAATTGCGTTCCGATTCCTTTTACGATCAACATATCATCGCAAAGTCGCAGAGGTCGCAGAGGTGATGTTCCTTTTTGCATTTCGCTGAGAGGGCGAAATGCAAAACGATTGTCTGGCAAAAGATATAGAATTTCAATATGTTGCTGGAGCCCTTTCCCAGAATCCCCCTCTCAGGGATTCTGGGAAAAATACATTTCCTTTGCGACCTCTGCGACTTTGCGGTCATCGTTTCCATATTTCTGCAAACGGAACATATTTAGGACAACCACTATATCTCCCATTTCGTTTCCGGCATTTGCCGACACGACAGCAGAATGGCACTTTACTTTCACCGGACGTTTTCGCTATATGGACAACACTTCCGAACCAAAGACCCCTTCCCAAAGAGGCTCCTATGAAATCGGTCAGATTTATATTGACGCCCCTCCTTGTTCTGGGCATCGGTTGCCTGGCGGCCGCCAACGCCGTGGCCGGTGGAAATTACGATAAACGGCTGGAAACGTATGGCGCCGCCATCCGTTGGTCTGACTTTGATGCGGCCAATGCGTTCATAAAACCGACCGGAGACGATGACGCATGGTCAAAAGCTGCGGAACAATACAGAGACGTTCGGGTCGCGGACTATGTCGTCAAAGACTCGAAATCCCAAAAGGATCCGGAGCAAGTCCTGCAAACGGTCGAAATCCTGTATTACAAGGTAAATAATCCGACGATCCGGCGCCTCATCGACCGGCAGCGCTGGGCGTATGATGCCGATGAAAAAGAATGGTACCTGATGACCGGCCTGCCGGCTTTCGAGTAGACGGGCGATCGGAAGGTTCCGGCTTCGAGGAGTCACAGCCAAAACGTTGTCCGGCTGAACATTTAACGAAAGGGGCAAATTATGGAATGGCGGTATCGATTGGTGCTCGTGGCGGGGCTCGTGTTCTGTTTCCTATCAGGCCCGGCCGAGTCCTATGAGTACAATGTGGTAAATCTGGGAACCATCGGCAGCAATGGCAGTCGGGCCTACGGGATCAATGACAATGGCCAGGTCGTCGGGGGCCTTCGTGACTCTGGCGGCAATTATGTCGGGGCGTTTTTCTGGACTGCCGGAACCGGTATGCAGGAATTAACGTCTTCCGGAGGGCCCACCCGCGCCTGGGACATCAACAACGCCGGCCAGATTGTGGGGGTGGCGTCAGATCGGCCGGCGCTCTGGGAGACCCGGACGGGTGTCCCGACCGATATCGGCACCCTTGGCGGTCCAACCGGCACCGCGTTTCGAATTTCGGAAAGCGGCCACATCGTGGGGTGGGCGGATCTGCCGTACAATACAGATTTAGCATCCAGTGTGTATCATGCGTTCGTTTATGAGAATGAAACCATCACCGATCTGGGAACGCTAAATTCGGTAAATTCGCTATACGATTACGGCTACAGCCTGTCCTACGATATCAACAGCTCAGGACGCATCGTGGGAATCGCCCACACCGATACATTCGCTCTCAACGCGGCCCTCTGGGACGTCACTGGCACGGAACCTGTCATTACCGATCTGGGTACCCACCCCGATCACCCGGGCTCCGAAGGCTATGCCTCGGTCATCAATGAAAAAGGTACCATTGTGGGCCATGGCTATGTCGCGGCAGAAGGGGGAAGCTACCCCATGCAATGGAATGAAAGCACTGGAACCTGGGTGCCCATACCGATGCTGGCTTCTTTTCCCTATGGAGAGTTTTACGATATCAACGAGTCGGATCAGATGGTGGGCGTGGGTTGGGACAGCGATGGCACAGAACACGCCGTTCTTTACGACACCCAGGGCAGCGCAGAAGACTTGAACGATCTTATCCCCGGGGGGTCCGGATGGGAACTCTCGTTCGCAAACGGAATCAACGAGAAGGGTCAGATTGTCGGCTTGGGCCAGTTCAACGGCGAGGAGAGGGCCTTTTTACTCGAGCCGGTTCCCCTGCCGCCATCGGTCTCCATGTTAAGCCTTGGGTTATTGGCCATATTAGCTTTCGGTAGAAAACACGTCCTGAGTTAACGCAACAATAGGGACGGCATTGCCCTGCAGGGATTGCCCTGCAGGGATTGCCGGTCGTCAACGAAGTGGGATGCGACGTTTCCATCCACAGGTGCTGGGATGTTCTCTGAGGATATCTATTTCAAATAATTATGAATAGTTAGAGCAATTCCTGGCTTCTTGACAGAACCCGATCAACGCATATCTTTAGGGTGTAACGCTGTCGTGATCTATTGCATGTATTATGACATGATCCGGTGAATAAACGTTGATCTCAATATCCCGCCCTCTGGCCCTGCACCCTATGGACGCTTCGCTTTCAACCTCAAGATCCATCGGCTTACAAACGACGCTTCCCCGGCAACGGATTCCTGCATATCAGAGAAGGCCCGGGCATTCAGCTGATACACATGTCCACTACCCGCTGTTTCCCCACAGAAGTTCTGCGTCGTGCCGGTTTCCGGGCATTTCCCTGAAATGACGACATACCGATGAACAGTTACAGGCAAAAGGAGGTGCATCATGAAAGCCGGCATATTTTTCACCGGCACCGGCCCCATTCTCCTGCTGACAAGCTATGAGGCATTCGACGATCCGAATCTCGTGGAAAAACTGAACACAAAGGGCATCCGAAAGTACATCGCCTATGAAGTTCCGAAAGAGAAGGTTAAAGAAAAGTACGGGAAACAATACAACATCATCCTCGGCGATTTAAAGCAATCCGACGACTTGCGCGTACTCGACTATGATGGGCATCACGTGTTTTACAATTTTTCCATCAAGGACGTGGGAGAACCGGTGTACCACGAAAGCTGATCCAATTACCTGTCCGCTTCCGCTCGGGGCGGGCCGGAACGGGGTCGTCAGCGCGATCTCATACAGCCGTCCGCCCCGATGTTCTCTCTGATCCGGGAGGACAAAAAATCGTGAAACAAAGGAGGTGAACCATGCTGCTGAAACAGGCAGAGCTTTTCTGGGGCTTGAGCCATGAATGTGTGGAACAGGTCATGGCCCATATCTTTAAGGCATCGCATCCGGCCGGAGATGTGCTCTTCGAGAAAGGAGCGCCGGCGGATCACTTTTATACGCTGCTCAAGGGTCGCGTGAAATTGACCATCGGCGAAAATGGTCGCATGGTGTTTGTGGTCAGCCATGCGGGAGAATCGTTCGGCTGGTCCAGTCTGGTCGATCGGGACACGTACTCCGCGACGGCCGAGTGCGTGGCAGATACAACCGTACTCACCATCGAGCGGTCACGGTTCAACGAGATCCTGGCCGCCTATCCGGGAGACGCTGTCCTCTTTCTGAAGCGTCTTGCGGGGATGCTCGGCAGACGGCTGCTGCAGAGTTACCAGATGATTCAATCGTTCCAGCAGGTCGAGGAGGCTCCGACCCAGGGAACCGGTCAGATTTCGAAACCGGTGGCCACGGTTTAGGCCCCCCTTTTACTGATCGATCGCCACAACTACCGGCCGGCTATCGAGCGGAGCCGCTGCTGCGTTCTCGGCAGGCAACTTTCTTCAAACAGGCCTTGAATGGGGTTTAGCGTCCGCCGAAGACCTTCTCAATCTCCCGATCCAGTTCTTCGAACCCGTTTTTGGCCTGAAACTCCTGCCACCGGGCTGCATCCTGCTGATAACTCGAAAGCATTTCCCGTTTGACCGCCGCTTTCACCGCTGACTCTTCGACGACCATCAGCACATAGACATCCGAGGTCGGCGAAATCCATATATCCTCCTGACGGGAGCCGGCCAGGGTTTCATTGGTCACGACCCGGGACACCTGTTTGGAAAACGAATCGAGTGTCTGGTCGGCCCCGATTCCGGTCTGTTGGGCAAAGCGGTTTACCAGGGATTTCACTTTCACCGACAACTGATTGGCAAGTTCCCCGCGACCCTGGGCCATGGCATCGTTCCGGGCAAACTGGAGTCCGCCTTTCCCGATTTTGGCAGACCCCACAGCGGACATCGCTTCATCCACGTGACCGGTCAGGACCCATTCCGGAGCATTTTTAAACTCCTGTTGCAGTTCTTTGTTGGCAACCCGTTTGGCTTGCTTGCCGCAGCCGGCAATGAGCAGACCGCAAAGCGCCAGCACCCCACATACCATCCATACGTTTCGGTTCATTCTCGCCTCCCGCTTAATAGAATTGCATCCAGTGGCTATATCCACTCACTTCACTGCCGGTGCAGGATATGCTCCGGGGTGTCACGTCGTTCCCGGATCAGTTTTCTCCCCCGAATCCAATCATTCCCAGAAATTCCAGAAGTTTCCGGGCCACCCGGTCCGAAACCGCTTCCACGGCCATCCGGGCCCCTTCGGTTCGATCCACATGGCCCTTGCGAATACTTTCGGAAATAGTATAGACCCTCGTGCCGGTATCGGCATCCTCGACCTTCACCGCAGCGGTAGCGCGGATGAACGTTACGTTCGGATTGTTAAGGTTCAGGGGGACGAGCACCAGTTCACCCCGGATGATGCCGGCTGCCCGGTTGTCTTTCTCGGTGACCGGAATCCCGTTGTCTCCAAGGGCCCGGCTAAGCCGATCGGACACGGCCGCTCCCTGAACACCGTCGATCTGGACAAAAAAGGCCGAATCGGATTTCAGAGATGCCGCCTCCGAGAAGATCGGCCTCATGTCAATATCCCCGGAGCCCATCGCCGGGCGTCCGATGACCCGCAGACGGCTTTCCACGGCGGTTTTTTGAATCACCAGGCCCAGAATCCGATTCAGAGCGATGATCCGGGGCAGACGCCCCGAGATGCCGATAAGGGAATCCACTTCCCCGTTTAACTGCGTGGTCAATCGATCGAGCTGTTCATACCATTCCCGGGCCGCCTGCTGCCGGTCGAGTACGGCCAATGCATAGGTGCGCCCGGAATCCGGATCCTGCCATACCTTTCCGATGCTCACCCCCTGAATCGTTACGGTCGATTCAATGCGGATGCGTGACTCCACGTTTTTTTCGAAAAGCTCGCCGGCGGCGGCGTCCATGAACGACGCGGTGGTCGTGGCAACTTCGGTGCTCACGCGAGATTCAAAAATCCGGGACAACTCCCCGACAGCCTCCCTCCTGGCCTCAGCCTCGCTGACCCCGATCCCGGTGGCCGTTAAATAGCGGGTTTCCGGAAAATCCGCTGAATCGGATGCCGCTTTTTCCGGCTCCGGAGCCGTGGCGCATCCAGCCACCAGAACACAAAAAATCATGATGCCGGCGAGCAGTTTAAGATGCATGGTCATCTCCTCCATGGGAAAAGCCGCGTAACATATCAATGACGCTGTCCATTGGACACGGATTTCGGCAGTCCATACCGGCTATCGTGAAGCACATATCGGGTATGACCGGATTCGATCCGAAGGGTTCTCAGGTCTTGTCGGGGCTCTCCGCATCCGGAAACGCCTAGTGTATAGACACCCGGCGGCACGAAAATCCGTGTCATGTAGATTTCTCCGGGCAATGTTCGCCAGCTTCGCGTATCGGCCCGTTCAACGGCCATGTTAATCAAATTCAACACGGTGGCGATGGTTGCCTGCATGTCGTCATCGCCCTGGCTGGACAATCCGGCGATCACCACCTGTTTGGCAACCGCCCGTGCGACCGTCTTGGCGATAACCCGTCCTTTTCGATCGTCCAGATTCTTGAGTGCAATCCGGTTGATGTCTTCCACCAGCTCCAGATCGGATTCGATGACCGCCGCCCCTGACCGAAGCACCAATCGACCACCACCACATGTCGGCGGGGCCATCACCATCCGCGGAAACGCGATGGTCACCGGACCCCGACGGGTCGGAATGTACACCCGATCTTCGACCTTCTCCGGGGCGTTGCCGCTGAACTGGATGTAGACGATCTTACCTTCGGCGCCGGTACCGGTTTGTGTGGTCCATTGGCGACCAGGGAAGTTTTTCAGAACGGCTTCGGCATCTTCGAGCCTGTCCACCGTCACCCCCGTCCGGAGCAAATCCTCCTGGAGGGATTCCGGCATGGGCGTTCCATAGTCCTCGTTGTAATCGATGTAGGCCCTGGCGGCCAGGAGATAATCGATAAACGCCGCGTTACGACTGAGACTTTTGGTCCACAGGGCTTCGGCCAGTTGCTCGGCCTCACGGAACTGTTCCTGGGCCAGCCCATAATTGCCGCACTGGAGGTGGACCATGCCGGCGTCCATCAGGAACAGCAGTTCGGAATTGCCTCCGTACTTCCCCTTCTCCTGCTCGAGCAGCAGGGGCGCCGAGGCACAATCCCCGGCCTCCAGGGAACGCTGAAGCACCCGCGGGTCCGGCGTGGCGCATCCGGCCAGTACCATACCCAACAGGATGATTCGGAACAGTGTGCCCATGGCCGTCCGCAGTCCTGCCCCATGCCCGGACCAGGTGGTCGATGTTGCCTCTGGCTGAAGAGATGTCATGCCCTGCGTGGGACCGAAAACCTATAGCCCGACCCGGCTTTTTTTGACGACCTTTTTTATTTTCTTTTCTCCGATCCAGACCTTTCGATTGGTTTCAATATGGCTGAGCTCCAGATTCACCTGGTAGTACTTGACCTGCTTTCCCTCGATGCGATCGGTAATGGTGTTGATGGATCCATAGAGCATAAAGTCGGCGCCGATCTCCTGTCCCTCCTCTTTGGCGGTCTCCTCCGACGAATAGGCGGCCTGGTTTTGCCGCTCCGCCCGGATTTCTTCCCGCTCTCCGGATGCGGCGACAAAATCCACCTCTCCGGAGTTGATCAACTCACGCTCCAGGTTCTTTACAAAGGTCCGGGTGTTGATGTGCTCGTCACTCCGATTGCGGACGGTGCCGACAATGACCACCGGCGCTTTTCCGCTGTGGTGGAGTCTGAACGGGCTGTTGCCCAAATAGCCATTGAATCGCATGGTTTTAGTTGCTAGGTGTTCATAAACCACTCGAGCACTGAGGTAACCGATTATGATGGGGCGTGTTAAACAGAATCAAGGCAAACTGTTTTAT
>Ga0209791_1000041_pt1 | contig 90616 bp, 78 predicted proteins | sample WorMetTyACAVOLI1_FD_187422 | JGI IMG/M metagenome (GOLD analysis project Ga0209791, IMG submission 187422) | Marine gutless worms symbiont microbial communities from Max Planck institute for Marine Microbiology, Germany - Olavius algarvensis... ... | reverse complement strand
TATCGACAGTTCCCGCTCTAAGAGCTTCGGGCTGATCTCGGGTCGGGATGGCTTCAGACCCCCCGATGTATTTGATTTGAACCTCACCGGGATATTTTTTTTGAAGCATTTCATTGGCCCGCTTGATTTAGGGCAGATAATCTTTGACAACACCACTATGATTTTTGCCCCAGGCGCTGATGGCCTTAATGGTGATCTTTTCGGCTTTGGCCAGGCTGGCATTGAACGATGACACACCCACCAACAGGCAAATGCCGAGCGCGACGACAATGTAAAACATTCTTTTGCTTGTCATGATTTCTCCTTTCTATTTACAGCCCTGCCCCGGAGGTCGTCCCAGGCCCGGTCCGTTTCCGCCTGAATGGTCCGGATCTGATCCGGATCCAGGTGTTTGAACCGTCCCTGGGCCATGAGATATTTTTCCACGGGCAGGTTTCGTGATGAGTGGTTGATGGTGTACTTGAGTCCGTTCTCTATTTCGTAGAGGGGGAAAATATTGGTTTCGACCGACAGCATGGCCACCTTGACGGCCATTTCGTCGCTGATTTTCCATCCGGTCGTGCACGGCGAGAGCATATGGATGAACCGCGTCCCCCGCATCGCTTTGGCCTTATGAATCGTGCGGGTCAAATCCTCGGGGTAGGCGATCGAGGCCGTCGCCGCGTATGGCATGCGGTGGGCGGCCATGATCTCCATGATTTGCTTCTTGCGCCGGGTGTTGCCGGTCGGGGTGGTGCCGGTCCAGGTGAATTGCGGCGTGGCCGATGAGACCTGGATGCCGGTGTTCATGTAGCCTTCGTTATCCATGCAGACGTATAGGATGTCTTCGTTGCGGTCGGCCGCGCCTGAAAGTGACTGTAAGCCGATGTCGAAGGTGCCGCCGTCACCGGCCTGGTCGGGCGGGATGACCACACCCTCAGGGCAAAATGTCATGCAACGATCGCAGCCCACGCAGGTGCCGCAGCACAGGCAACGGTCGGCTTTCTCGGAAGCCTGCGAAGGGGCGAGACCTTTTGTGACTTCGACGCTGGAATGCACCCGGACGGCAGGATCTTCCTCGGGCAGTTGCTGGGGAAGTTTGGGGGGTGTAAACAAGAGCGTATTCGGATCCGGACGGGCGACTTGGTTCGGCTGCCAGCCTGGCGGACGTTCAACCCAGGCCGCGATCGAGAAAGCGGGTCCGGGTCCCAGCGTGACCGCCTGCAGGGCATCATCTGTCTGATTGCCTGTCAGCGAGAGGTGTATTCCCAGGGCCGCCCGCTTGCCGGTGGCAATGGCATCCACGACCGAGGCTTGGGCCGGCGTCAGGTCTCCGCCGGCAAACCATCCCGGCTGCGAGGTACGCCCCCAGCCGTCAACCCATATCCGTCCCTGTTCCCAGCGCAGCTCGCGCAAAAAGGGCTCGGCCCGGGGTACCTGGCCCGCAGCGACGATGGCCAAATCGCAGGCCAGCTCCCGTGGCGCTTCGTTAATCGGCACCGGCCGCAGACGGCCGTCCGCCCCCGGTGCCTCTAGGCGCATTTCGGCCAGGCGTACCGCCTCGAGTCGGCCGGTACCGCCCACAAAGGCGACCGGCGCCACCAGCATCTCGATGGTCACCCCCTCGGCTTCGGCTTCGGCAACCTCATCCTCAAAAGCCGACATTTGTTGCCGGGTGCGGCGGTACAACACCCGCACGCGGCGAGCGCCGCATCGTAAAGCGGTGAGGGCGGAGTCCAGGGCGGTGTTGCCGCCACCGATCACCACAACGTCTGCATCCCGGGCTTTAGCTTTCAAGGTGCTGCTGCGCAGAAACGCCAGTCCCGGCACAACACCGTCAAGTTCCTCACCCGACAGATTCAGCGGAAGATGGGCATCGGCTCCGGGAGATAGAAAAACAGCCGCATGCTCGGCCGCCAGGACAGCCAGTGTCTTCTCATCCACTAACCGTTGTGTATGCAGGTTCACCGGCAGCGTCCAGAGGCGCTGCAGGTCTTTTTCCACGGCCTCCAGCGGCAGGCGAAAGCCGGGGATGCCATGGTTTGTAAGACCGCCCGCCCGCTCGGCGGCCTCCATCAGGGTTACCGGATGTCCCAGACGGGCCAGGTGATACGCGCAGGTCAGCCCGGCCGGACCGGATCCGACAACCGCCACCGGCTTGTCGCAACCGGCTGCACTCAGCAATCGCGGATTGGCCTGACCATGGTCGGCCGCTGCCCGTTCCAGTGCCCGTACATTGACCGCTCCGTCCAGACCAATCAGGTTGCAGGCCGTCTGACACGGGTGATAGCAAACGCGTCCGCACACGCCGGGCAAGGGACTCTCTTCCAGGAAAGTCGCCAGGGCAGTGTCAAAGTCACCCCGGGCGGCGGCCCGCGCAGCACCGACGATATCGTTTCCGGCGGGGCAGGCTACCCGGCAGGGAGATGTTTCTTCTACAAAGCGGGGGCGCACGGCGGTCCAGGAACCGGTCTTAAAGACAGCCGTGGTGTTACGGGAAATCGGAATGATGGTTTCAGGATCCAGGCAGGCAGGACAGGTGCGATCAGCCATGAGCACCTCCGGGTTCAATGATTTGTACTTGATCGAAGGCCAGACTGGCGGCCTTGACATTGTTTTCAGGATCAGCCGGGGTCATCTCGCGCACGGCATCCAGGATGGGATCCTTTGCCAGGTAACCGCTGAAAGCACCGTAGGCGCCGACCATGGCGGTGTTGTAAAAGCGGTCCAGTCCGGCCTGGCGGGCGACAGCCAAACCGTTCACAAGTCCCAATTTATAGGCCGACAGTTCGCTGAAAGCCTCCCGGCTGCGGCGGGTATTGATGAGAATGCTTCCGCCCGGTTTCAGCATGGAGCAAACCGTGGCGGGATCGAACAGACTGTCGTCAAAACTGATGAAATCGCTCGGATTCTTAATCTCACACTTTAACAGGATTTTACGGTCATCCACCCGCAGAAAACTGGCTAGCGGTGCGCCCCGCCTTTCACCCCCAAAGACCGAGTAGCACTGCGGATACTTACCGGCTTTAAAAAAAGCCAGGCCCAGCATCTGGGAGGCGAGTACCACTCCCTGACCGCCGCGGCCGTTGAAGCTGATTTCGATCATAAGTATACTTTCGAATAAGATTGCTTATACACAGCGTCATATTAAGTTTCGCATCGACCTTTCAAATTGCTGGTTTTAAATTGCCGGATACGGTCAATTATGCAGAACGCTGTGTATGTATGCGAAAGGATTTATGTCGTTCTGTATAGAAATAGTTACAAATGACCCAGAGCCCAACTTTAGGGCACTGTACCCTAACGCCAAATATGGTGTCAATAAAAAACTTGCCGCAAACCATTGCGGGAAAAGACGGGTCGGTCGATCGACAAAGGCTTTTGGATATCGCCGGGCGCAGCGCGAAAGGCAACGAGAATATCCCTAATATATCCCGATTGACTTATTCTCCTATTTTAGCCATACTTGCAATCCATCAACAAAAGTTTTACTTTTAAAATACTAAATTTTTTGAAAGACCGTGTTTTGAAGAAGGGGCGCCGTTTAGCGCAGCAATTGTGGTGATAAGAAAATAACCCCATAGGGACGGGAGAAGCGAAATGTACACGAAAACATCAGTTGCAACCGTTGCCGAAGCCTACCTTGAACTCTTGGCCTCCCGCGGTATAAAATATTTTTTCGGAAACAGCGGCACCGATTTTGCGCCCATTATCGAGGCCTTTGCCAAACGAGACGCTGAAGACAATCACGCGATTGTTCCGATTACCGTGCCGCATGAAATCACCGCCGTTGCCATGGCTCATGGTTACACGATGGTCACCGGCAAGCCGCAGGTTGTCATGGTGCATGTAATTGTGGGCACCGCTAACGCGCTGGGAGGGATTATCAATGCCTCGCGGGCCCGGGTACCGATGTTTTTCACCGCCGGACGTACGCCGTTGACGGAACAAGGGCCTGTCGGCACCCGGGACCTGGGAATCCACTGGGCCCAGGAGTCCTTCGACCAGGGCGCGATGGTGCGGGAGTTCGTAAAATGGGACTATGAGCTGCGGCTCGCATCTCAACTGGAAACCGTTGTGGATCGCGCGCTGGCCATCGCACAAAGCGAGCCGTTCGGTCCCGTGTATCTCACACTGCCAAGAGAAGTGCTGGCAGAAGACATGACAACCTTTCAATACGCCCAGCCTTCGCGCATCAAAGGCGCATCAGCAACCGTACCGGATGCCGCTGCCGTTGAAAAAGCCGCTAAAGCCATTGCTGCCGCCCGCAATCCGATAGCCGTGGTTCAATCGCTCGGCCGCCAACCGCAAGCCGTCGAAGCACTGGTGGAACTGGCGGAGACAATCGGACTGCCGGTTATTGAGCAATGGCACACCCATGTAAACTTTCCCCAGGACCATTTCCTGCATGCCGGTTACGATCCGTTGCAATATCTGCAGGAAGCCGATCTGATTCTGGTCATTGAAGCGGATGCTCCATGGTTTCCCCGCTTCTCCGAACCGCCGCCCGAGACTTCCGTCATCCAAATCGGTCTGGATCCGCTGTTTTCAGACTATCCGCTGCGCGGTTTTGCTTCGGATATCACGCTGTCCGGAATTCCGCGCCTGACGCTGCTCGCTTTGAAAGAAGCCCTGCAATTGATCGGTCTGGATGCCGCAGAAGTCAATTCCAGGTGCGAGCGCTGGCGTCAGAGACATGTGACGCAGCGAAAATCATGGCAGGCAAACACCCAAGCGCTGCAAGACAGCCACCCCATCGATATGGGCTGGGTTTCGGCCTGTATCGGCCAACGGCTGGATGATCGAACCATTGTCATCAATGAATACACTCTGGATACGACCGCGACCTGTTTCACGCGGCCCGGAACGTATTTTCGGCATTCCCCCGCCGCGTCCCTGGGATGGGGATTGGGTGCCGCGCTGGGAGCAAAGCTTGCCAGACCGGGTCACAAGGTTATCTGCTGTGTCGGTGACGGCGCCTATATGTTCGGCGTACCGGTGGCCGTCCATCATGTATCCCAGGCCTATCAACTGCCGGTCTTATTTATCATCTTTAATAACGGGTACTGGAATGCATCCCGCCAAACCGCCTTTAATTATGCTCCCGACGGCTATGCGGCCAGGGCGAAGTCCGTCCCACTTTGTGAAATAAAACCGTCCCTGGAATATGAAAAAATTTGTCAGGCCGCCGGGGGATACGGCCGGCGCGTTGAAAAAGCTGAAGAATTGCCCGAGGCCATTGATCAGGCCCTGGCGGTGATCGAGTCCGAAAATCGTCAGGCCCTGTTAAACGTCATCTGCCGGTAATGAACGCCTTGATCGTCAGGATAAGAATTCGCTTTTTGAGAGCGGATCGAGCAAAAAATCAAGGTTAATAGGGTTGTGTGACGTCTGGGCCAGGGATAGCGGTAAATTACCTGCCTGACATAAGGGCGGAAAAATCCATATTTTTGCTCAAAACGCTCCTGGTAAATCTGCGCGAATGTTTCAAAACAATCTTCGACACAACGATAGTAAGCGGAATCCTGGGGCTTGCACTGTCGATAAACATCCAACGTGCTATGGGCGGGGCAGCGGGCTCTAGCAAACTATCTTTTCGTTGTTGAGTGAACGAACGTCTTAATTAACCTGGGCGAAAGATAGAGCAAAGAAACGACAGCGCCTTTCGCTATTAACAGCGCGGAACGTTTGAACTCAGCAAAAGCGACCGATTCAGATAGCACACGCGTTATTTTACGGATTCGGGCATCATCGGATCAAATAGCGAGCGGATAAACTCCAGATCCATGTATTGCTGCAGTTTGGCCCAGGTGTCCGGGTTTTTCATACCGGAAAACCGGGTTTGATAGGCCACCCAGCCCATGGCCGACCAGGAAATGCCGCGCAGGTAAACAAATGGATCGCGCAGGCGCACCCGCTCTAGCAGGGTATCGCGCAGGTGGGCATCATCGATTTGTCGGCAATAGGTTTTGAGAAAATCACGTTTTTGTGACGGCGACATCCGCCAGTCGGTCTTCCAGAGGGTGGTCAGGGGCGAGCAGAAGTGTGACAGGTCCTGGGACGGGTCACCCCAACGGGGCATCTCCCAGTCCACCAGGTGAACCGTTCCGTTTTCACGATTCACGATGAAATTGCCGGAGTTGACTTCCGTATTCACGATGCAGGGCCAGGGGTCCTGCTGATAGTATTTTTCATTGGCCCGGGCCGAATCGGCCCATTCCTTCAGATCGATCAGGTATTGCCGGATATCAGGGTCTGCCAGTTCCGATTCGAAGTACTGCCGCAAAAGCCCGGTACATTCCTCAAATATCAGTGACAGGGCCGCATCCTCTCGAATCAAGTGGTTTTTTTCCGGCGGCACCTCAATCTGGTGGATTCTGGCAAATAGGCCGGCTGACTGCGGCAGGTCCCGGTTATAGTCCAGAGTTTCCCCCGGCAGGTAATCCATGATCAGGATGCCCCGGTCGATAATGCGGCGCGTATCATCGACGAAATGGGGCCGGGGGGTCACTCCGCTTTGCCGCAACAGGTCCAGGGCTTTGTATTCGTAAACGATCTGGTCATCGCGAGCAATCTGGCTGCCGATGTTCACCCGGAAAACAAGTTGGGTAGAATCTGATGTAATCAGATAATTAAGGTTGTACTCCCCCTGGGCCAGGGGCGTGACCGCAAAATTGCGACCATGCATAAGAGGGACATCGTTCCAGTCTCGGCCGGCCAGATATTCAGCTACTTTGGGCAGCATGTCGGTCATCAAGTTTTTTGTCATAATCTATCAAAAATAATCGGAATGCCAAAAAGTTCGTAAGCTGTTAAGTTCATTAGTTGGTAAGCTAAATAAAAAAGGATTCAGATCCTTTAAGTCTTATAATCTTATCAACTTATGAACTCATCAACTATTTATTTATCCGTGTATATCTGTGAAAATCCGTGTCCCGTTATAATAAAGATTCAACCGGATAATTTCAAACAGATTATTCTTCGGAAGCAAATATGCGAATTTTTTCGGGCGGCAGGTGCAGGCCGACATTTTGCCCGGGAGAAAAATCGGCATCCGAAGTCAGGACCACAAATCGATTGCCCTGACACTTTACCCAGATGCGGCTGGCGCTGCCTTCGAAATTTGTTTTTTGAACCCGTCCCTGAAGATTATATTTTGCTTCCGAGGTGATGATAATATCTTCCGGACGGATGGTGGCCGTCAGCAAATGCCCGTTGCCGTTGGTCTGTGACGTCGGGACGGTTGCAAATTCCGAATGAAAATGACCGTCTTTTATGCGGCCCCGGATAAAATTACAGCCGCCGAAAAAGCGGGCCACCTCGGGATCCGCCGGCCCGTAAAAAAGATCCCTGGGTTCGCCGACCTGGCGCAGCCGACCGTCTAAAAGCAGACCCACACGGTGCGATATCATGAGCGCTTCGGCCTGGTCGTGGGTTACAAACAGGGTTGTGATCCGTGTTTCAGCCTGAATATCCTGGATTAATTCGCGCATTTGCTGCCGCAGGTTGGCATCGAGATTGCTCAACGGCTCATCCAGCAGTAAAATGGCCGGTTTGAGCACCAGGGCCCGGGCCAGACTGACGCGCTGTTGCTGGCCACCGGACAATTCATGAACTTTGCGCTGTCCCAGACCGTTGAGTTCCGTCAAATACATGATTTGCTGGATTTTTTTGCGGATGTCCCGGCCATGACATCCCTGCATGCGCAGGCCAAAAGCGATGTTTTGTGCCACATTTAAAAACGGGAACAAAAGGGATTTCTGGAACACCATGACGGCATTGCGTTTTTCCGGAGGCAGATCCTTTACCGGTTGTCCGTCAATTATGATTTCACCTTTATGCGGCTGTATCAGACCGGCAACTGCTTTGAGGACCGTGGTTTTACCGGTCCCACTGGGGCCCAGCAAGGCAACCATCTCCCCGTCAAGTACCTCAAGGCTAAAATCGCGAACCACCGCTGTACCGCCATATCGGATGGTTAAATTTCTCAAAAGCAGTTCTCCCATCAGCGCACCCCCGCAATGCTTTTACCACCCAGATATCTGGCACTAAAGAGCAGCGCCAGAAATGCCGGGGCGACAAATACCATGCTGACCGCCGCCGCCACCGGCCGGTCACCGCTACCCATGAGCGCAAACAGCAATATGGGCAGGGTGGTGATTCGTCCGCCACCGATGATCAAGGTGCTCAGGTATTGACTCCAGGAGAGCAAAAAGGAAAACAAACCGGCCACCATGATGCCGGGAAGTGTCAGCGGCAGCATCACTCTCGTAATTATTTTCCAGGAATTTGCGCCCAATGAGCGCGCCTGGTTTTCGTAATCGGGATTGTAATTTGAAAATACACCCCACATGACAAAAACCGAATAGGGCAGACAAAACGTCAGATGAACCAGCACCACACCGATAAATGTTTCAGCCAAACCCAGTTTGATAAACCACAGATGCAAGCCCATGGCAACACACAGCGGCGGGACAATTACCGGCAGCATCAGCATGACCGAGATTGTGTCTTTGGCCCTGAAATTGTATAATCCCAGGGCCCTTCCGGCAGGGACCCCGATCACGACAGAGACCGCCGCGGTGGCGAGCGCCACCAGTATACTCTGGATTAAGCCGGAAATGATTTGACTGCCGGCGGTACCGAAGACATATTGCCAGGCTCTCAGTCCCCAATGTTCGGGCCACAGCTGCGGGTAAAACCAGCGGCTGCTGAATGACCATATGATCAATACCGTAAACGGCAATAAAACCGAAGTGATCAGCGCGGCAAAGGTGATATTTCGATTTAACGGTATCACAGGACCACCCCGCGGCGCCGGGCTATCTGGGTCATCAGCTGGGAGAATACGATGGCAACGACAATAATTGCCGCAATAATCAGCCCGGTGGCGATGCCTTCGGGACGGGCCAACAAGTCCACATCGCTGTAATTTTTGTAGGCCCACACCGGCAACATCACGGGGTAGGTTTGACCCAGCAGGAAAGGCACTTCGAAAGCGCCGAAGGTGTAGGCAAAGACAATCAGACAGGCAGCGCCCAGGCTGGGAGAAATGGTGGGCAGGGTGATGGAACGGAACCGCTGCCAGCGGCCGGCTTTAAGCGTCCGGCCAACCTCTAATAGTTCAACACCGCTGCGTCGCAACACCGATAAAATCATCAGCGTGATAAACGGAATCTCTTTCCAGACATAGGTCAGTATAATTGCGATACCCCAGCGATCGTTTACCAGCAGCGGAAACGCAGCCGAAGAATCGATTAAACCCAGTTTGACGATTACTCTTGAAAGAAGGCCGGTCGGCGTCAGCATAAATACCATGGCCACTGCGATCACCAGATGCGGAACCGTCAAGGGAACCTGGAAAATAAAATGAATCAGGCGGCTTTTTGCAGATAGCGAGACCAGAAAAATTGCCATACCGATGCTGATGGCCCCTGCGATGACAGTAGCCGACAGCGCGACGTACAGCGTTAACACTAAACTTTGTAAAAAATCCGGATCTCCAAGTACATTGATAAAATGTTTGAAGGACAGAGATTTCATACCGGCTGGCGGCAAATACCCCAGGCTTTGAATCAGGCCCAACGCCAGTCCACCGCCGAACAAAACCACCACGACAATCAGAGCTGGTGCCACCATTCTGCCTATTGTCAAAAAGCCCGGACTGTTGCGTGTCCGAGCGTTTGAATCCTGTGTTAGACGCCTGGTATCAGCCTTCACAGGATAGGAAGCTATGAGTTGCCGATCCATAGGTTAAGATATGAGTCCAGTCGTTTTAACTGAAAAGCGAACCGCAGAACCGCAGAATGTCGAATATCGAAGGATTGACTCGCTGCGCTCTGTCTAAAACATAACCTGATGGGTGCTGAGGACTTTGCATGTGGCTGTTTTCACCGCCCATATTCTATCTAACTCAGTCCTCTTTATTAGGTTCTGATCTGTTTTCTGTCGTCTGACATCTGTCATCTGTATTCTGTCATCTGCCTTTAAGTACGTGCTGGTCCCAGCCCCTTTCGAGGCGGATTAATATTTTCGACGGCGGTTCCGGAAGCTGATGGCTTTGCAATTCTTTATCTGACAGGGTGGCGATACCCCGCGGCAGGTTCTTGAATTTTTCCTGCCAGCCTGGATCCAGGCGCTGGATATCAATTGCCGGCATGTCTCCCCAGACTTCGATGTCCGCCTTTTTCAATTGAGCTTCCGGTGAAATCAGGAAATTTGCCACGACCATGGCCCCTTCCTTGTCCGATGCGTTAAATGGAATGGCAACAAAGTGGGTGTTGCTGATGGTGCCTTCTTTAAACACGAAGGTGCGCACTGTGTCGGGATAGAGGCCGTCGTGGATCATCTCAGATGCTTTTCCCGGATGATAGCTCATGGCAAAATCCACTTCCCCATCGGCCAGGAGTTGATGCAGTTGGACCGGGCTTTGGGGATAAGTTTGGCCCTGGCGCCACAGATTCGGAGCCAGGCCAGTCAACACCTGGTACGTTTTATCGGCTGCTGATTCAAAATTCTGTTCAGTATACTTGCCCTGCCAGGAATTTACATCGCCGGCCACATGGTAAAATACATGACGTACAAACACTGAACCGGTAAAATCCGGCGGCGCCGGGTAGGTAAAGCGACCCGGGTTTTGCTGGATCCAGGTTAGCAGGTTACCAACGGTCTGCGGCGGATTGGGGGTGCGCTTTGAATCGTATATCATGACCACCTGAGCACTTCCCCAGGGTGATTCCAAGCCATCCACGGGTTCACCAAAGTCGTTGGAAACCGATGACCGATTCCAATCCACCAATTTTTGATTGGGCAAGTGATCGGCAAACGGCCCATACAGCAAATCGTTTCTTTTGCAGGTGCGAAAGTTCTCTCCATTGATCCACATTAAATCGACCTCGCCGCCCTCAGTTTTGCCGGCCTGTTTTTCAACCAGGATTTTGCTGACCACCTCGCTGATGTCTTTAATTGGTACCTGACGCAGTTTGATTCCGTAAAGGTCCTTAAGCCGTGGGGCCAGATAGCCATTTACATATTCATTGGCGGATGAGAAACCGCCATACATATACCAGTCTACTGTTTGGCCGCGGGCGCGTTCCAGAACCTCCGACCAGGTAAACGCATTGGGTTGCGATGTGAAAATTAAACCCGTCATCACGATGAGAACACTGATTAGAAGCAGCCGCCCTGCATATTGTTTTATTAGCGCCATTTATTTGCCTCCAGAGTATTTTGCATAGAAGGTGTTTTAAAACCAATTCTATTCTAAATATCCGGTCGTATAAAATGCCCCTGCCTTACATATGAGTCACAATTTCCCGCGCAAACTCCGAGCATTTGACCTCGGTGGCTCCTTCTATCTGACGCGCCAGATCATAGGTGACGATGCGGGATTTAATTGTGGCCTGAAGGGCGGTGCGGATTGCATTGGAAGCTTCGCGCCAACCCATGTAATCCAGCATCATGGCGCCCGACAGGATAACGGAACTCGGGTTGACTTTGTCGAGTCCGGCATACTTGGGTGCAGTTCCGTGAGTGGCTTCAAAAACCGCGCAGCGATCGCCAATATTTGCACCCGGTGCCATCCCCAAGCCACCTACCTGGGCGGCCAGGGCATCTGACAGATAGTCGCCGTTTAAGTTTGGTGTGGCGATTACATCAAACTCATCGGGTCGCAACAGGACCTGCTGGAAAAGCATATCGGCGATGCGATCCTTGATTAACACTTTGCCTTCAGGGTATTTTCCGCGATAATCGTCATAGAGTTCTTTTTCCGTAATCGTCGCATTGCGGAATTTTTCCCGGGCCACTTCATAACCCCATTTAGCAAAAGCGCCCTCGGTAAATTTCATAATATTGCCTTTGTGCATTAACGTGACGCTTTTATAATTGTTTTCAACCGCGTGGGCGATAGCTCTTGCCACCAATCGTTTCGTATTTTTGGCACTGATGGGCTTAATTCCCAGACCGGCGTCATCCGGCAGGCTTGTGCCCATCTGGCCGTTTAAAAAACTTCTGACCTTTTCGGCTTCCGAACTGCCGGCCTCAAATTCGATACCGGCATACAGGTCTTCCGTGTTCTCCCGAAAAACCACCATATCGATCTTTTCAGGATGTTTCATGGGGCTGGGCACGGTATCAATATACTTAACCGGGCGCACACAGGCATAAAGGTCCAGTTTTTGTCGAATTGCAACATTGAGACTTCGGATTCCCTTACCCACCGGTGTGGTCATTGGCCCCTTAATGGCCACGACATGTTTTTCAATTGTATTCAGGGTTTCATCCGGCAGCCAGGTGCCGCTCTGCTGAAAACTCTTTTCCCCGGCCAGCACCTCGAGCCAGATGATTTTGCGCTTGCCGGCGTATGCATTTTCAACGGCGCTGTCCATTACCAGCTGGGCCGCCCGCCAGATGTCCGGTCCGATGCCGTCTCCTTCGATAAAGGGAATGAGCGGGTTATCAGGTACATTCAGGGATCCATCGGTATATTTGGTTATTATTCCTTGGTTTGTCATTCTTAAAATCCTCTTGCGAATTATTTTCTAAATTTCAGGTAATTTTGTACAAATAGTAATACTGAAAATTTGATTTTGCTTTGAATAGGCCTCTTTTTTAGGGCGAATATTTTTCCTGTTCTTTAACGGCATATTCAGGACTTCTTTTGCAACCTAGGGCAGCCCACCGTGGCTGTCGGGTTTGGTCGGCACGGTTGCCGACTTTGCGTGCATCTGAGCCAGGTTTATCCGGTCGGCACGGTGGCCGACCCTACTTACGCCCTGCACCGTGAGCCGAACCCCTAATGCCATTAATTTATCGTTTAGCTATATACCTTAAACCTTTTACCCTAAACCGCTTATTTTCCAGTTACCAGCAATCAGTATCCAGCATCCAGCATCCAGTATCCAGCATCGAGGATCCAGCATCCAGCAAAGCAACCCGCGCTGCGCACCCCCGCGCACCCCGCGACTTAGCTCTCCCGCATCACCTTGCGCAATACATAAGGCAGAATGCCGTTGTTTTCAAAGTAGGCGACATCCACTTCGGTGTCCAAGCGTGCGATGACCTCAAAATCTATCTGCCGGCCATCATCTTTGACGGCTTTAACCCGCAGCACTTTGCGCGGTTGCATATCCTCAACGCCGCTGATGGAAAATATTTCGGATCCGTCCAGGTCGAGACTATCCCAGCTTTGACCCGCTTTAAATACCAGCGGCAGGGCCCCCATGCCGACAAGATTGCTGCGATGGATCCGTTCATAGGATTCGGTGATGACGGCTTTGATGCCCAGCAGGTTGGTTCCCTTGGCAGCCCAATCCCGCGAAGAGCCGGTACCGTATTCTTTGCCTGCCAGAACCACCAGCGGTATGAATTCCGCCAGGTAATCCATGGCCGCATCATAGATGAACATTTCCTCGCCGGCCGGATATTTAAGGGTATAGCTGCCTTCTTTTTGCTCCATCATCTGATTTTTAATTCTGATGTTGCCGAAGGTTCCGCGCATCATGACCTCATGGTTGCCTCTTCTGGAACCGTAGGAGTTAAAATCCGGCTGGGCAACATTTTTAGCGATTAAGTACTTTCCGGCCGGATATTTTTGCGGAATGGCACCGGCCGGTGAGATGTGGTCGGTGGTAACCGAGTCCCCCAGAACCAGCAGCGCCCGGGCATCCTCGATATTTTCGGCCCGATCCAGCTGCAGTTTGAAGCCGTCAAAATAGGGCGGTTTTTTAATGTAGGTGGAGTTTTTATCCCAGTCAAAGGTGGTGCTCTCCGTGACTTCGAGTTTGCGCCAGAATTCGTCGCCTTCAAATATTTTTTCATACTCGCTTTTGTAAAACTGCTTCTTGACATGCACATTGGCCAGTTTTTCAATTTCTTCCGTGCCGGGCCAGATATCTTTTAGATATACCGGTTCGTCATCGGGTCCCAGCGCCAGCGGTTCGCGGGTCAAATCAATATCGATTCTGCCGGCCAGGGCAAAGGCCACCACCAGCATGGGGGATGCCAGAAAATTTGCTTTCACGCGCTGGTGGATGCGGGCTTCGAAATTGCGGTTTCCTGAAAGAACCGCTGCCACCGTCAGATCATTCTTGGTGACGGCGTCATCAATTTCAGGGGGCAAGGGCCCGCTGTTGCCGATGCAAGTGGTGCAGCCGAAGGCCGCCAGATTAAATCCCAGCGTTTCAAGGTATGGTAAAAGACCGGCGTCTTTCAGGTAATCAATCACCACTTTTGAACCGGGCGCAAGCGAGGTTTTTACGAAAATCGGGACCTGCAAACCTTTTTCTACCGCTTTTTTGGCAACCAGGCCGGCTCCCAGCAGGACAAACGGATTGGACGTATTGGTGCAGGAAGTGATGGCGGCAATCACGATGTTGCCGTCACAAAGCTTTACTTGCTGTCCGTTAAAGACAATGTCGCAAACCTTTTTTTTGGGTGTGCATGCTTCTGCCCGGGTTGTGCGGCTGCCGGATTCGTCATGGTATTTTGAAATATGTTCGACATCGGTGTCTCTCTCATAATCACATCCTAGAATCGTGGCAAAGTTGTCTTTAAGGTCGGGCAGACTGATTCTGTCCTGGGGCCTGGCAGGTCCGGCAACGGCCGGCGTAACCTGCGCCAGATCCACCTCGAGCACCTCGCTGTATTCGGGATCTTCCGATCCGGTATAGAAAAGCCCTAGCGCCTTAGTGCAATGTTCTACAATTTCAGCCTGTTGCTCTCGATTCGTGATCTTAAGGTAATCGATGGTCTTCTCATCAACCGGGAAAAACCCCATGGTGGCGCCGTATTCCGGGGTCATGTTCGACAGGGTGGCCCGATCCGGTACGGTCAGTTTTTTCATGCCGGGACCAAAGTATTCGACAAATTTTTCAACCACCCCGTGGTTTCTGAGCATTTGGGTGACGCTCAGCACCAGATCGGTGGCCGTCACCCCTTCCTGTAATTCACCCAGCAGCCTGACACCGATAACTTCGGGTATCGACATATAATAGGGTTGCCCCAGCATAACTGCCTCAGCCTCGATGCCGCCGACACCCCAGCCCATCACGCCGATACCGTTTATCATGGTGGTGTGTGAGTCCGTGCCGACCAAGGTGTCCGGATAGGCCGTGACACCGTTTCCATTGCTCTCTGCGATAACAATCTGTCCCAGGTATTCGAGGTTGACCTGGTGGCAGATTCCGGAATTGGGCGGGACGACGCTGAAATTGTCAAAACTTTTCTGGGCCCATTTAAGCAGCGCATATCTTTCCGAATTTCTTTCGTATTCCTTGGCGACATTTTTAGTCAGGGCATCGGGGGTGCCAAAATAATCCACCTGCACGGAATGATCGACCACTAAATCCACCGGCACCAACGGATTGATTTTAGCCGGATCGCCCCCCAGATCTTTGACCGCATCGCGCATGGCCGCCAGATCCACCACCGCCGGTACCCCTGTAAAATCCTGCATCAATACACGCGCGGGATGATACGGTATCTCCAGCGGTGCGTCATAATGTTTTTGCCATTTGGCAATATTGAGCAGATCCGCTTCTCTAACAACCCGGCCGTCTAATTTGCGCAACAGGTTTTCAACCAGAATTTTGATGGAATAGGGCAGTTTGCGGAGCGACGCGATTCCCTTTGCTTCCAGCCGGTTTATATCAAATATTTGATATTCGGTGCCCTGAACTTTGATATGCTTGATGAAATCGGTTTTTTCCATGGCGGCTCCTTCATTCCGTGTGTTGATTATAGATAGATCGAAAATCTGTTCCCGCGGATCCGGAGACTTTATATCCCGTGGGCTTCGATTTTGTGGACATATTTCACCCATTCAGAGCCGTAGTGATCCTCGGCCACTACACGTAAAGGATATCCGTGTTTCTCAGGAAGCGCCTTCCCGTTCACCTGATAGGCTAAAAATATTTTATTGGTGGCAATTTCATCTATTGGAAATCGTTCAACTTTTGCATAGCGCCCGGCAGGCCCCCTAAAGCTGACATGGGTGATTTCCGCTTCGGCTTCGGCCATTGTTAGCAGTTCCGTGACCGAAATGCCCTTCCAACGTCCGTGATTAGTAAAAAACCCCGGACAAATCAAGAGAACATTTCTTTCGATGGACGGCAATTTAAGCAGCTGAGCATAGGTTAATTTTAACGGTTTCTTAACTTTTCCGGTTACTTCCAGGTGCCATTGGTCCAGATTTACCTGATGATCCGTCAACCCCATGGTCTCGAAATCTTCCAATGGAATTACTTGCAGGTTACGCGCATCCAGAGTTGCGGGGTTGCGGTCTACCAGACTGGACATTTTAGTGCCTTTGGGCAGGATGACGCGCTTCATTTTAGCCCAGGCAGATTGAAAGGCAGTTGAGAGCGAGCCCAAGAAAAGACCGATACCTGCCAGAAACCGGATCGTTCTTTTAATAAAATACCTGCGGGTGGCTGTGGATTCGTTTGTTGCCCGGTTAGTTTTCATTTCGCTTAAGGTGTCGAATGCCGTTTGATTCGGCGACGATCACGTCGCTGGCCAGTTCCAGAAAGAGCCCGTGTTCAACAATTCCGGCCCGTCCATCCAGCTGTGCCGCTAATTTTGCGAGATCGGTGATCGGGCCGAAATCGGCATCCAGAATCAGGTTGTTTTGATCGGTTTTAAAAATAGCGCCGTCGCCCTGGCTGCGAATAGACACAGATGCACCTAAAGATTTTAAAAAAGATGCTTCTGTTTTACCGGCAAATGGGATAACTTCCACCGGCAACGCCCATTTTGTGCCAAGGTGGGCAGAAAGCTTGCTATCGTCTACGATAATGATATTTTGGCGGCTGGCCTGGGCGACTACTTTTTCGCGCAGCAGGGCGCCGCCGCCGCCTTTAATCAGATTCAACTGCGGGTCGACTTCATCGGCCCCGTCAATCGTAATGTCGATCTGTTGTTTTTCATCGAAGCCAACCAATGGTATTCCCAGTTCAGTCGCCAATTTTTCGGTTCGAGCGGAACTGGGTATTCCCACTATGTTTTTTAATCCACCGGATTTTATCCGTTCTGCAATGCGTTGAATCGCAAAATTAGCTGTACTACCGCTGCCAAGTCCAACCACCATATCGGATTCGACAAATTCCGCCGCACGGTTGGCTGCTATTTGCTTTAATTCATCCTGGGATGCCATGGATCTCCTCTTGTGTTTATAAGGCCTGAATTTGCAGAGTTTCTATGCTGTGGCTGCCAGCCGGAATTAGGGCAGACAGCCAAGCGCATGGCGCAGAGAGCATAGGGCGAAGTGCATGGCACATAGCGCAGGCCTATATGGCATAGCGCATAGGGGAAAAGAAAAGCAACTATAAACAGGACTCTGCCCTATGCCCTCTGCTCTCTGCCCTGTGCGCCCTGCTGAACTAGGCGATCTCTTTTTTCGGCCAGGCTTTGCATCAAGGCGTCAAAAGGCTTGGCGAAGGCGATGACCCCGTCTTCCTGGAGCTTTTGGGTGATGGAATTCAGATCAATGCCAAGGGATTTTAATTTTTCAATTTGCCGGTGTGCCTCATCCACCCCCCGGGTCAGGGTTTCAGCCGCTTTTCCGTGGTCGATAAAACTGTCGACAGTTGCCGGCGGCAGGGTGTTGACCGTCTGGGGGCCAATGAGTTCGTCCACGTAGATGGTATCCGGGTAATCCGGATTTTTGGCACTGGTGCTGGCCCATAACACGCGCTGCTCCCGGGCGCCCCTGTTTTTTAATTCTTCCCAGCGAGGCCCGTTAAAGATTTTCTTAAACTCGGCATAGGCGACTTTTGAGTTGGCGATGGCGATTTTGCCCTGCAGTTCTTTTGCGTTTGCTTCTTCGAGAGCTTTGTCGACCGCCGAGTCAACACGACTGACAAAAAACGATGCGACCGATGCGACCCGATTTACCGCATGTCCTCCTTTCACGGAGGGTCCGGATGGAAGCAGCTTGTCGAGCCCGGCCAGATAAGCGTCAGCGACAGCCTTATAATTTTCGAGTCCAAAGATCAGGGTGACGTTGACATTTACGCCGGCACCGATCAGTTCAGTTATGGCCGGTATGCCGGCAGCAGTGGCCGGCACTTTAATCATCACGTTGGGACGATTCAGGGTCTCAAACAGGCGTCTGGCTTCAGCGATGGTTTTCTCGGTTTCGTTGGCCAGATGCGGATTGACTTCAAGGCTTACGTAGCCATCCATGCCGTTGGACGAATCGTAAATAGGTTTAAGCAGATCAGCCGCCATACTGATATCTTCGATCGCCAGCGATTCATAGATTTCATCGATGCTTTTCTCGGTTTTGATCAACTCTTTGATGGCTTCGTCGTAGTCATTGCTGCCGGCGATGGCTTTCTCAAATATGGCCGGATTTGAAGTAATTCCCCTGACACCCTTGTCGATTAATGTCTGGAACTCGCCCGTGGTGATCAGTGAGCGGCGAATAAAATCAAACCACACGGATTGACCTAATTTTTCAAGTTCAATTAGCTTGGGCATTGGAAATTCCTCTGCGATCTTTTTCATCATTCAGCAGCTGATAAACTGGTTTAATGTATTGAGGAAGGGGATGAATTTAGTACTGCGCAAATATGACGCGATGAAAAAGATATATTATTTTTTTCGTTTGTGTTTTTGCGGCCATTGCGAACCTTTTCAATGCGTGCTAGATTCTCTTTTCATTTGGCGAAATCCGCTTTGAGCAGACATGCTTGCTATAGCATCAATATCAAAGATCGTCCACCCCTATTGCTGGAGCCGCGGGATCGTTTAAATGAATACTGTGAATTTTTTCGTTATAGGCCGGTCGGGCAGACTTGATCATTAATCTATCAACTTAATTCTTCAGCTTTTGGGCAGCAAAGAAAGCCGCCCCCCACAGTCCACTTTCTTCATTGGTATTCAGATATACCGGGATTTTCTTCAGCATGGGCGCCATTGTTTTTGAGTTAGTAAACTGCCGCTCAAATGCCGGGTGCATTACGAGAAGCGGTATTTTAGCCGCGACACCCCCGGCAATATATACGCCGCCGCGGGCCAGCACTTGCAAGGCGTAGTTGCGGCAGGATCTGCCGTAAAAACGTGCCGTCCACTCAAGCGTTTCAGAATCATGTGACAATCCGGCACTGACTTCAGCCGGAGTTAATTTCTCTCCCGCAAGAAATTGGTGCACGAGACTCAGGCCTCTGCCGGAGACGATATATTCAGTTTCGACATAAGGCGCACTCAGTTCGTCCATCACAAATTGCATGAATTCAAACTCCGCCGGCGACTCAAACGGGAAAACGCAGTGACCTCCCTCAGACGGAACCGCCACATATCCCCCGCTTCCATCCGGGGTCAGCGCGGCCATTCCCAATCCTGTCCCGGCACCGATAACGGCTAGCGGTGCGCTGGAATCGATCTGTCCTGCTATTATCCGCCTGGCTGATCGGATGATCGGTGAGCGGCAGGCATAGGCCTGGGCGACGAAGTCATTGATCAGGAAACAGGTCATCAGATTAAGATTCTTAAGGCCGCTGGATAGATCAATATCCCATGGAATATTGGGCGGATTACTGTAAACACCGTTGATGATTGGTCCGGCGACTGCCAGTACTGCTATATCGCTTTGGTCAATGGGCAGGGAAAATTCTGATTGGTTCAGCAATTCAAGTAGATGGGATAGAGAATTTGAATTGCGGGTCTCAAGCCACCGGGTAGTTTTAAGCGCCAGGGTGCCTTTTTCATTAAGGGTAAAATGCGCAAAACGGCTGTTGGTTCCGCCTATATCAGCGGCGAGGATACTTTTCATACGTGACCTTAATGGATACTCTGTCTTCAGTTTTAACGTATCGAAACCATTTATTGATTGAGTCGTGGAATGATGGAATGCTGGAATAATGGAAAAATGGGTTTAGAGGAAATTGATCTCATCTGGAAGCGAAAGCGTGTTCCTTTTTAAACTGCCAACATTCCAATATTCCAGCATTCCACCATTCCAGTAGAAGAGAACCCCCATTTTTTAGTTGAAACAGCGCCGGTATTTAATTGAATTAGCGCTTATTGCCCTCACCCTTCTCCTTTGATCTTCTTAATGATCCTGGGAATGAAAAATGAGAAGATAAAAAGGCCAATCGAAAAGAATACCTTAAATGATATCAAGCCTGCCCAATTACCGGATGCCCAGACTTCTTTTAAGGTCCCGATGAAAAATGTGAATATAAAGGTCCCCACAATGATACCCAGACCGGTGCCGAATACATAATCCCAGAAATGAACTTTGGTCAACCCCATACCGAAATTCATGGGGGTGAAAGGAAAATACACCAGCCGCAGGTACAGTACGGTGGCAAACCCATTGCGTTCAATGGCGTCATCATATTTTTGCAGGCGCTCACCAATTAATGAGGCCGCAAAGTCCCGGCCCAGCGTTCGTCCGATCCAAAAGGCTGCACCCGCACCAATCATGGCACCAAACCAGACATACACAAATCCCCAGTAGGCCCCGAAAATCGCGGCACCCAGTCCGGTCAAAAGTGTGCCCGGCAGGAACAGACAGACCCCAACCGCGTAAATCGCCATAAAAACAACCGGAGCCCAAAACCCGGCAGTCGCCAGAAAACGACCCAGTGCCTCTGCATTCAAGTGTTCTTTGATCGGTGTGTAGCGTACAAAAATGATGGCCGCCAGGATAAAACCGACAAAAATGGCGGCTTTCAGCATGGCCTTGCTGCGATTCTTCGGCCCCTCGGTACCGGCTGTTTCCATAATATCGCGCTCCAAGAAAAAGGTTTCAGGTTTCACGCTGACTCGGTATTACTGACTAATCTGCTAATTGCTGCAGGTCCGGTACTCCCCGCCCGATAGAACTCAAGCAGGTCCGTCCGATCATCACAGTCCTCACACCTGTCTAAAATGGGTGTCAAAAACGACCAGCTTCTCTCTACGGCATCCTGGCGCCAGAAGAGCATTTGATCGCCGAGCATACAATCTATCAATACCTTTTCATAAGCGTCCAGAACCGGTCCCGTATAGTTTTGCTGGTAGTTAAAATCCATGGTGACCGTGCGCAGGCATACCCGGGCACTGGGGTTTTTGGTTTGAAACGTGAGCGTTATCTTTTCATCCGGATAGATCCCGATGATTAACCGGTTGGCGACAATGGTTTGACCGAGGATGTGGCGAAATAATGAATGGGGGACGGTTTTAAACCGAATCGTAATTTCGGTCAGTTTCCGGGCAACCCTTTTGCCGGAGGTCATGTAAAACGGCACACCCTGCCAGCGCCAGTTGTCCAGAAAGACTTTCATCATGGCAAAGGTCGGTGTCAGTGACTTCGGATCCACCCCCGGTTCTTCGCGATAGGCGGGAGCCGGTTGGTTGTCGATGACACCGGCACCGTATTGCCCAAGGACCAGGTAATTCTGCAAATCGGCTATTGGAAACGGCCTGAGAGCGCCAAACACTTTGCTTTTTTCATCGCGCACCAGATCGGCTTCAAAACGGGCCGGCGGTTCCATCGCGATCAGCGCCAGCAACTGCATCATGTGATTTTGAAACATATCCCGCAATACACCTGACCGTTCATAGTAACCTGCCCGATGTTCCACGCCGAGGGTTTCGGTGGCCATGATGCTGACCTGATCAACATATCTCCGATTCCAGATGGGTTCAAACAGGGAATTGGCAAAACGAAACATCAATACATTTTGAACCGTCTCTTTGGCCAGGTAATGGTCGATTCTGAAAATCTGATGTTCGCTGAAATGTTCGTGAAGACTGCGGTCCAGATCCATCGCCGTATCCAAGTTTATGCCGAAAGGCTTTTCCACGACAATGCGCGACCATCCGTTGCCATTGGTCATTTCGGCACTCAAACCGGCCCGGCCGATCATCTGCGCAACCGTTTTGTATAAAACCGGCGGCAGCGCAATGTAGAAAATCCGGTTTCCCGGGGTATTGTGGCTTATGTCGAGATTTTTCAGCGTTTCAGCCAGGTTGCTATAGGAGGACAAATCCTCGTAATCAATTGGCCGATAGTGAAGCGCAGCAGAAAAAGCCGGCCATTGGTCTTGATCCAGAATTGCTGCATCTATCAGGGCGGTTTTCATTTTATTTCTGAATTCATCGTCGTCCATCCGGGTGCGGGCGCAGCCGACAATTTGAAAAGCTTGCGGTAAACCGTTATTGAGATACAGGTGAAATAACGCTGGAATCAGCTTGCGGGCGGTTAGGTCCCCGGTTGCCCCCAGGATGACAATGGTGCATGGATCGCTTGGCCCGGGCGCAACACACTCTGTGGGATCGACACCCAGATCCGGGGCTGTGACCGAGGCGGTAGCCGCTAATTCTTGCATCCTTTGGTTGCTTGCGCTGCTTTCCATATCATGACCCTATTGCGGATAATCGACACATATCAAATTTCAAATCGCAAAAGACAAATAATATCCAAAATCCACTTGAATATTAATCATTCAACACATGAATCTTCAGCGCAAGCTCTGCCTTTCAGATGAAAGAAGAATTTCAGACCTTTTTGTACTTTCTCTGAAAAAATTTTGGGCGAAAAAAAAGAACCGGCAACTTTTTTGTTAATTTCTCCCAAGGACGGATAGGGATGTATGGCTGCCGCCAGTGTGGAAAGCTTAACCTTCCCATTAAGAATGGCCACCCATTCATTCAGTAAATCTTCGGCATGGGGGCCCAGAATCTGAATGCCGATCGGTTTTTCTTTGTCGTCGAGAATCATCTTGATTTTGCCGACTGTTTCACCTTCAGCCAGGCTGCGGTCGTTATCTTTGAATTCCTCCGTCCAAACATTATAGTTGATTCCGGCTTCGGTGGCACCTTTTTCATTCATGCCGATGCTGCCCAGGGGCGGATCGGTGTAAGTGCACCAGGGTAAAAAAGTATAGTCTGCCTTGCGGGGAAGACGAAAGATGGCATTGCTGACCACAATGCCGCCTTCATACCCTGCAGCATGGGTAAACTGAAAGCCGCCGTTAACATCGCCGGCGGCATAAACGTGCTTGAGGTTGGTTCTCAGACGGTTGTCGACGATGATCCCCTGGCGATTGAATTTGACGCCAATATCTTCCAGCCCGAGGCCCTCGGTGTTGGGTCCCCGTCCTAACGAGACCAGGATCATTTCCGCCTTCAAGCTAATGGTGTTGCCCTGCCTGGTTTTGATCTTTACCTCTTTTTGACGGCCGAGATCGGTAACTTCCTCGATGGAGGAATTGAGGTAAAATTCCACACCTTCAGAACTGAGAACCTCTTTGACAGGGTCTGCCAGATCCGGGTCTTCTTTGATCAGAATCTGCGGGGCCATATCCACCACAGTAACCTGGGTTCCCAGCCGACAAAACGCCTGAGACATCTCGCTGCCGATGGGGCCACCCCCCAGAATAATCATGGATTTCGGCAGATGGTCAAGGTAGAAGACTTCCCGATTGGTAATATAAGGTGTTTTATCCAACCCTTTGATGGGCGGTGGGCTGGAAGAGGATCCGGTGGCAATGACCCAGGTTTTGGCCGAATAGGCTTGCCCGTTCAATTGAATGCTGTGGTCATCCGTAAACGTCGGCTGGCCGAATTCTACCTGAGCCCCAAGCCTGCAAAAGCGTTCCCTGGAATCATGATGCTGGATGGTGCCGATCACGGATCTTATTCTTTTGGCAACTGCTTTAAAATCCACCGGTGGTACCTCCACCGGCGGCAGGCCGAACTTTTCAGAATTTTTCATTAAGTGGTAAACATGGGCTGATTTTAAAAGTGTTTTGCTGGGCACGCAGCCAAAATGCAGGCAGTCACCGCCCAGTTCCTTTTCTTTTTCAACCAGAAGCGTTTTGGCCCCCAACTGGGCCGCACCGGACGTCACCGTTAAACCGCCGGCGCCCCCACCGATGACACCAATATCATAATCATAATTTGTCATGAGCAGCTCCTATTTCCCGTTCAGCGACCAATCGTAAGCCAGGTACTTGATGTTGATTTTTTCCGGTTTGGTTTGCAGTTTCTTTTTTAACGCTTCATTTGCATACTTGATAAAAAAGCCGAGTGCGTCTTCGTTAAAATCCTCTGAAAACCATTTGAAAATCCGGCTGACATGGAGATTGCGACCCTCCAGTCGATAGTTATTGGGATTATTGATAAATGACCGGGTGGCGTCATCCAGTTGTTGATCCAGTTTTTCCGCAAGATAAGGCTCGGGACGTAAAGGCGGACAACTTTTCGCCGCACAGTTGATGGCAAAATGAACCCGGGGATCCCTGAAACGGGGTCTGAGAATGTCATGTTCAATATGGTCCAAAGAAACAGTCTCCCCGCTGAGCCGCACCACCTTTTTCTTCCAGGGACCGGTGTTGAAAATGCCAAGCTCTTTTATTGAATCGATAGCCGGGTATTTCGTCAAAATCAGTTTTATGGTCCAGGCGTTGTAGACGTTGGCATAGAAAGCAAACTGCTCCTTGCGCGAAAGCGTTTTAGGGTCGACGCTTTGAAGGAGATCGAGATATTGATCCAGTTTATCTTCCTCGGATTGAAATCCTGCATAATTGACGTTCCCGTCTGCAACGTATTTATGCAACAGGTCGCCGAAAAGACTGTGGCTTACGCTGGAACCGGTCGAAGCCAAAAGCGGTATTTCGATCAACACCACCGTGATCAGGAAAGCAAAAACTGCTGCTGCAAGCAATTGTTTGATCTTCATTTTATAACTCCGTTGGGTGTGCCGCATTTAAAAGAAGTAAATTATGCTAGCCCAGGCAAAGGGATTAATCTTTTGTCGCGTCTTTGAATAAAAACTTACACTAATTGGTTGCCAAGATGGGAGATAATCTGATTGCTGGATTATTTCAATACGCCGGGCCAGTTCCGGTTAGCTTTTTCGATGTATCCCGGGATATCTTTTTGCCATTTTTTTTGGATTTTGCGGCTGTAGTTCAAATATAATTTACCGTCTACAATCTGCCACCCGTATACCGGATCTATTTTAGCGGTAGTCCCTAGCGCTACGGCATACGCTCAGTATCCTCCATACTGGGGCGCATATTTTTCGGGTGTCGCTTTGAAGATCTCCAGGTGCTTTGCGCTGGAAAAACGCCATTTAGCCCCCTGCCAGCGGTATTCAAATTTTGCTTTTCCTTTTATCGGCTTCGCTTCGGTGAAATAGGCGACCGGGTCGTACCCTTTCACGGCGACACCGCTGAAGTTGGTATTGACAGAATCTTTTGCCAGGCCCACTGCCGGTGCTCCGATCAAAACTGCTGCCACAACTGGAATAAATATAAATAAGGCTATCGCTGCGAATTTCATCGTGTATCCTCGCTGATTTTTTTTGACAGATTACTGATTTGTGATTAACTAAACTTATGGTTGGAATGACAACAGTCAAGACAGGCGCAATATTTTTGTAAGGAATCTGAATATCGAACGACGTGAAAATATATTCTGAGCGGCTCATATGAGTACTGTCGTGAAGCCCGTACTTCTTTAATCAGGGGATCGGGTAGAATTTGGCAGAAGACTACTTCAGAAGAGGGATTCAATTGAAGGTCGCACTGATAATCCACAGCAATATATTGAAAAAAGTTGATGGTATGACCTCTTATTACAAGAAGTTGTGCCAATACACCCCGGGTACGGACCATCAACTGGATGTTTTCATGCAGGATCCCGACCATGAAAAAACGCTGCAACATAATTCAACCCGCTTTTTCTTAGTCCGGGTAAAAACTTCTTTTCAGGCCCTGCCGGAAGCCTATTTATCATTCAATCCCTTCTACTATATTAAGCTTGCCTGGTATTTTCATGGTGTTTTCAAAAAAGAAAAATACGACTGTTTGCAAGTCGCTTCGGCTCATCCCATGAGCCTGTCGGCGATAGCCGCTGCCAAAAGGCTTGGTATTCCGGTGATTGGGTCATATCACACGTTGCTGCCAGAATATGCCAGATACTGGTCAAATGGGAAATTCGAGTCGCTGTTTGGCGGCAACCTCATCGCCTGGGGACTGACGGCGTTCGTAAGTGGCTGGACCAGACTTGCATACGGGGCCGCCGATACCATCCTGGTGCCGACTGCAAAGGTAAAACATTCCCTTAAAAATAGCTACCGCCGCAAACGCATTGAGGTTATTGGACGAGGGGTTGAGGCCGGAATTTTTAGACCGCAAAGAACTGCCGGGCCGAAATTGACCGCTTTGTATGTGGGAAGAGTTTCAGTCGAAAAAGATCTTGAGAAACTTGCCTTCTTCAGGCGCCACCGTGACATCCAACTCAAGATTGTGGGTGATGGGAAAGACATTTGCGATATCCGGCAAAGATTGCCGTTTGCCGATTTTAAAGGCCGGCTGCAAGATCAGGACCTTGCCCGCCAATACCGCTATTCAGATATATTTGTTTTTCCTTCCAAAACCGATGCCTATGCCAATGTTGTATCGGAGGCACTTTGTTCCGGGCTGCCGGTGGTGGCGTTTGATGCGGCGGGCGTCGAAGACCGCGTAAAAGACGGCATCAATGGATTTTTGGTGGAAGGTGATTCCGAATTTGAAAAGGCTGTCTTAAAGTTGAAAAATGTTCACTTGCGGGCAAAAATGTCACATCTAGCCCGGCAGACTGCGCTGAGTCTGAAATGGGAAGTCGTATTCGAGAAGCAGTTGAACGCCTTTGCGATCGCAATGGTTGAACGGCAGCAGAAACTAAAGAATTTTTTTCCGATTCTGCGGCAGGTGCTATACGCATTTAATTTCTCACATGCCTTGCTGGGATCGGCCCGCATGGGATTTTATGTTTTTCTGGCCAACGCCAGTGCCGGATTAGCGGCAGGATTTGGTGCCGGTATCAGACAATCATTTATCTCTTTTCTAATGGTCGGATTTAATACCAGTTTTTTTGAATTTCTTTATTTTCGCAGCCGCAAACTTTCCATCATCCTGCCAAGCATTCTGACAACCATCGTGGGATCATCCATCCATCTGTTCTCAGGCACACCCAACATTTTTATGACGGCCGGCACCATATTGGGACTGGCCCTTTTCAATTTCAGCATGCTGTCTGAAATTCACCGGCGCCATGAAACGATATCTCCCTGGGAGTTGACGAGGATTTTTACCCGGTATCTGATAAACACGCTCCGGCGATTAAGCCGATCGCTTAAAAAGAAGTTAGTCGTATTTGCACCACAGCTTCAGGCTTTTCTGGCCCGTTCTTCAATTGCAAAACCCTCGAAATGATTTACTTTTTCGCGGGTTTCAGGTTCGTAGCGAAACAATCGCCCAGCGATCTGTACGGCGAGACGGCCAGGATGACTTTGCAAACACCCCGCATGAAAGGCAACCCAATGTTTAGATGGCACTACATCAACAGCAAGTATATGTACATCGGTATTCAATTGATGAGCACGGCGCTGGCCTTATCAAAAGGCCTGACGCCCTCGCAGATTATCTGTGCCAATCCATCCTTGCCTTACGGCGGCCTGTCGATCGCCTCCAAAACCAAAATTCTGGAGCGTTTCAATACGCGCAAACAATTTTTGCATCAGCAACTGATCCCCAGAGATATGCACCTCGTCGATCGAAAAGCTCTGGCACGCTCGTTTCTTGAAACGAATACTTATCCGATTATCGCCAAACCCGATCGCGGTGTCGTCGGAATCGGTGTGCGAAAGATTGACTCCGAAAATGATTTAAATGATATCCTCAACATTATGCCATCTGATTACATGCTTCAGCAATACTGTGATTATCCTCTGGAATACGGCATCTTTTTTTGCAAATTTCCCGATGAACCCCGGGGCACCGTGGTATCCCTGACCCAAAAAATTGCACCGTTTGTTTTCGGTGACGGCCGCCACAATGTGCAGCAATTGGTTCAGATTAATCCTGATTTTAAATACAATAAGGATGCACTGCTTTCGCATGCCCGGAACCTGGATTATATTCCCAAAAAAGGCGCGTGGTATCAGGTGATTATCCAGGGCAGTCACACTTATGGATCAATTTTTAAGGATCGAAATGACCAGATCAACAAACAGCTTGAATCCTGGTTGAATGAACTTTGCGCGGTGGATGATGAATTTTACTTCGGTCGCTTCGATATGAAAGTCAAAGATCAAGAAGCACTGAAAAGCGGCAGCGGTGTTAAAATCATTGAACTCAACGGCTGCTGGTCGGAACCGATTCATATTTATGATGATCGCCACAGTCTTCTATTTGCCTTCAAAGAACTCTTCCTTTCTTATGCCCGGGCTTATCATATTGCCAAACTCAATAAGAGAAGGCTTCAGTTGAAAGCTTCCTTTAAAGAGCTCCTGGCAGCCTATCGCGACTATCTGCAAGAAAAAGAACAAATTATGCGCGTCGTCGGCTAACGTCTCCACTAATTAATCCGCCCTTAAATGGCATTTAGAGTTGTAAACTGTAATTTAAGGACTGAGATGACTTTCAGTTCGAAGGGCGGCGGATTAATTTCAAGAACACCTTGATTTGAACCGAAATGTTATTATTTTGGTTAAAACTCGCTTAATTAAAAAAGGAGGCTTAATATGCAAGAGCGTAATGGAGAAATAACGTTTCAGGGGAATCCGTTAACATTACTTGGTGCTGAACTTAAAGTCGGTGATTCCGCACCGGATGCTGCCCTTTTGGGCAATGACCTGAGTCCGGTCCAACTTTCCGCTTATAAAGGCAAGGTCTGCGTGGTTTCTGTTGTGCCTTCGCTGGATACACCGGTTTGTGATATGCAAACCCGCAGGTTTAACGAGGAAGCCGGCAACCTCGGTGATAACGTGGCCATCCTTACCATGAGTATGGATCTGCCATTTGCCCAGGCCCGTTGGTGTGGTGCGGCAGGGGCTGATAAAGTGGTCACCCTATCCGATCATCGAGACGCGGCCTTTGGTGAAGCATTTGGTTTATTGATCAAAGAATTGCGTTTGCTGGCCCGGGCGGTTTATGTGGTCGACCAGGATGGCATCATTCAATACATCCAACTGGTTAAGGAGGTCACCGAAGAGCCGGATTATAATGCCGCGCTTGAGGCCGTCAAAAAACTGGTATAACCGGGCCCGGGCATTTTAGATTTTCTTCAATTGCAATTCCTGTCCAGCATGGTATAGTCGGATAATATTTTTAGGTATACCCCTATTTTCGTGATATAGTCTGACACCAGCAACTTTTGAGCGGACCTTAAGGATGAACAAAAATCGGACCGCAAAATCTCCTCGGCTTGATGATCCCGCCAGTTGGGTGGATCAGTACGGCGATTTTCTCTACCGCTTTGCCCTGTCAAGGGTTAAAGATTCTTCCATCGCAGAAGATTTAGTCCAGGAGACATTTCTGGCGGCTCTAATATCTCGTGCTAATTTCCAAGGTCGCTCCACGGCCAGGACCTGGCTGATAGCCATCTTAAAACACAAGATTGTCGATCATATCCGCAAACGAGTTCGGGAACCGGCTTCCGATAAAGTCGAATCGTTGTCCGATGCCGCTGCGATTGATCCCGCTGAAGGCAATTTCAAAGATGATGGTGGGTGGCTCAATCGCCCTGCTAAATGGGATGTCAATCCCATGAAAATTTATGAGCAGAAAGAATTTATGGACATTTTATACCGTTGTCTGGCAGACCTGCCTGAACGCCAGGCTGAGGCGTTTATGATGCGCGAACTTGATGGTTTAAGCACGGAGGAAATTTGTAAGGCCTTGAACATTTCTGCGACGAATAGCTGGGTTATACTTTACCGGGCGCGTATGTGGTTGCGACAATGTATCGAAAAAAATTGGCTTGATGCTGAAAGTTAGAGATTTGACTATGCCACACTGGATGTTTAACTGTCAGGATGTTTCAAAGAAGGTTTCCAGATCAATGGACCAGGCCCTTCCGTTCCAGGAGCGGATGATGATATCGGTACACCTCTGGATGTGCAAATATTGTAGACGATTCAGGAATCAATTGTTGATTTTAAGAACTGCCCTCCGGTTGCCAGATCGATCCGGCGACGATGCGGACAACTCCCCATCACTGCCAAAGGAAATCAGAGATCGGATCAAACAATCAATGATAAATACTTTTTCCGAGCCGATTAAGTAGAAGGTAATCGACTTTGACCTACCGGTAACAGACTGCCGTCCCACGGCCCGGATCTCTGGTAATTCAGCCCTTCCAGAACGGGCGTCCTTTCACACTTGACATAAAAAGTAAATACCTGTAAATATTGTAATATACTAATTTGTCCAAATCTATGTCTATTGAATGCATGGTGAATGACGATTTAAGATAACCAGGGCGCAAAAATGATAGAGTCCGAAGATACCAACGGTATAAAGGATAGGGGCGGGCGGCGGCGGTTGCCGGATCGTCGCCAATTTTCCTCATCAGAGCATTTTCCAGAGAGAAGAAATCTCAATCATCGTCGCAGTGGCAGCGATCGTCGGTTTCTGCAAAATCTCAAGATGAGGAAAAAAATTGAACGCCGGCGAGTTTTTAAGGAAAAATATTCCCAATAGACATAATGTGACGGTTCTGGGTGAATTTCCATTCATGAATTTTTCGGTGAAGCATAGATCCGGGGAGGTCGCCGATGCGCACCAATCTTGAAAAAAGATATTGTGCGCGCTTTTATCACGAAGCCCCTGTCGTGATTGAGGAAAGTGGGACAGGTCTTTACTATGAGGCCAGGATGTATAACTACAGTTTGCAAGGCATGTATTTTGAGTCAGATCTTGCCCTCGTTCCCGGAACCAGGGTGAACCTGTGGCTTTCAGATTTACCGGAGGATTCTTTGCCGGAGATTAACTCGGCCGAAGTCAGGTGGAATGAAGAAATTTTTGGCGCCGTAGTCTTGTACAGTTACGGAACCGGCATCAAATATAGCCGCCCCATCCAACACAAAGATTTCCCCAAACAATTTCGGATTATCCAGGGGGGCCTGCGTTCTGCAAATTCTTCCGATCAATAAGATGTTATCCCGCTGCCGGCTGACCCTAGCGCATCAATCCGGCCCGCTTACCCGCTTTATATTGCCGTTACCGCCAATTATTTTGTGAATTTCAGCAGTAATTTTCATTCTCTCAATGATTTTCTCCAGCGATGCAACGCTTTTTTTTAGGCGCTCGCCGGTCGAAGTCATTTCAAGAAAACGTTGTTTCTCTTCGTGGCTAAATCCTTCGCAGCCTGCAATTAAAAACGAGATGGATTTATAATCCATTTCCTCGGTAAAATCGTATTCGGCCTGCGATTCCAGGAATGAGGTGAATTGCTTTAAAAGAGCTATTCCTTTGTCAGCCAGATCTTGACAACTGCTATCTGACTGCTCTTCATCGTCGAAATAAGTGATCCTGGCTTCCAGATAGGCCTTGTTGTCGTATATTTCTTTGATTAAAAAACGTCTTTGACCGTGTGTTAATATATCCAGACGACCATCATCATAATGCTTGATGACTTTCAATATTCTGGCCGTACAGCCGGCCGTTTGAATATCGGTCGCATTAAAATATACGATGCCGAATTCTTTGTCTTCTGCCAGACATTTGCCAATCATCAATTTATAGCGCTCCTCAAAAATGTGCAGCGGCAGTGGAATTTGCGGCATCAAAACGAGCCCGAGGGGGAAAAGAGGTATTGTGCTTCCTGATTGCATCCTAAACTGATAAGCCTGCCCACAGTTATAGTCAAGGGTGTATGAAAGAAAAAGGCAGTCGCGCAGGATGAAATTTAAGAATCAAAATAGGTGCCTAAATTATAGCGACGGTCTTTGCCGGATCTTGCGCCGCCGTTATCATGAATAATAGAATCCTCCCGTGCTTCATGCAACGCAATGTCTCCCCACTTTTTTGTGCTTGAAAGTCAGCAAGCATCATGCCAGAAAAACGAGTAATTGAACTTTGAACCGCTTATCTGAACCTCACAGCCCTCTTTCCTGTTTTATCTGCCGGTGCAAATCCGCAAAGGATTCCGGTGCCTGATTCTCCAGACGACGTTTGATGGAAATAACCTCAGCCGGACAGGAAACCGCACACACGCCGCAGCCAATGCACCAATTTTGATCAACTTCGGGTTTCTCCTCAACCATTTTAACCGCATCGACCGGGCAGATATCGGCACAGGCGCCACAACCGATGCATTCAGCCAACTCGGTTTCGCGGATAAAATAGACTGCCATCAACATGTCCCGCGGTATTTTGCGCCGCCGTATAATTCCTACATTCCAGCAGTAATGACCACAGCAGTTGCAGGTATGCTTTATCTGTCCCTGGGCATTGTCCACCATGTGAACCAGACCTTCTTTTTCGCTGTCAGCAAGGATTTGATGGGCTTCATCTTTAGAGATCTCACGTGCCAATCCCTTAGATATTATAAAATCTGCCAATTCGTCGTACTTGATGCACACCTCCAGGCTATGCCGGCAGTCGGTGCGGCCAAGAATACTGGCGGACATGCGGCACGGGCAGTGCGCAACGGCAATTTTTGTGGCTGCTTCGACAATTGGTCCCATTTGTTCATTGGGCATCACGCCCTGCATGGCAACGTCTATACTTAAATTGGCCGGTGCGTATTTATAAGTTTTGGTCGGCACAGGTCCGTAGACTTTTTGGGTCGTGGGCACATTAAAATAATTAAGAACCAGTTTGGCCATGCGCCGCGCCCGCTCATCTTTCTGGCCGGACCAGAAAAAGGTCTGAGGTACTCCGTACCCAACCTGCAACAGGGCATATCCCATGTCGCCTGCCGCGGTCGTCCGGGTGTATAACATGTTGCGGTCGGAAAGAGATTGCAGCGCTTCGATCACCGAGGATTCCGGCAGGTCACAGCGGTCGACGATACTTTGTTGGTCGACAACTTCCAGTGGCGGCAGGTGGTTGGGAATCGCCAAAGCGACTTGCGCCTCAACCGGGTTATACATTTCCTTGAGAAGGTCGGTGAGTGCGTTATTAAACGGATAACCCATAATCAGATTTTCAAGATGTTTGGCCAGGCGCAGGTAGATGTCTTGCATGTTCATGTCTCCAATCAAATGAAATCAATTTTACAGCAGTGATTGCCTAACATGTGTTCAAAAGCGAACCGCAGAACCGCAGAATATTGAATATCGAATGTCGAAGCATGGAATCGCTTCGCTCAATCTTTTATTAAATAAACAAAGAAATATTGATAGTTTCTGTCCGTTTTACTTTCCGACTTCCGAATTCATTTTACAACCCTCAACTTGTGAGTCTGCCGCAGGTTTTGCCACAGTGCCTTTATAATGATGGCCACGGCATCTTCTTCATGCTGGAATGAGCTACCGGCTTTGCGCCGGCAGGATTCTATCAATTTATGGTTGCCGGACAGCAAACCGAAGTTATTCATGATATAATCACCCAGGGTTGAATAAAGATTGGGCAACTCATCCGGCGACATATTGGCAACCGTCGTTTTATCTTTGAGAGGCATCTGGGAAATTAATCGTTCCACCGCCTCATCAATGCTTTGGGGTTGCCGGGACGGCAGGTTTACGGATTCAGATATTGGATTGTCACCGGCCGCGGCCCTGGACGTCCCGCCCTGGACCAGACCAAGATAATAGCTGCTCTCTAAAATACTTAACGTATCAATATATATTTTCGGATCCTTGCTGGCCCTCGGTCCGGCCACATTTAAAATTTCTATTCCCTTTTTTGAGATCCAGTCGTTGATGGCAGTGGCTGCCTGAAAAGCAGAAATTTTTGTAAGGTCAATGTGAAGCCAGAGGCGGTTGTGCTTGAGAGCCATTTCACGGGTATATTCCGAACCTCCGGTCAATGATCCGCGGGATATGATCAGGGTTGCATCGGCATCCAGTACATTTTTTTCGGTTCGGTCAGCGTAGCTGGTACTGCGGGTTTCTTTCAATTGATACTCCAGTGGCAAAGGACCGTTTTCGGTCAGTCGTCCGTGCGGGATCCAGCCACCGTGAGGAATCGTCAGCTTGATCGCGGCATCAAGGGCGGCACGATCGACCCCTGTTTGCCCTCCTGAAATTATTTTTTTAATCATGCTGGCACCCTGTCGTTTGATTCTGAAAAAGTCGATCCCGGATAAAACGGCTGATTTGTTCCGCTCCATTTATCTCCCGTCGTGGTAGCCGATTTAAGTTCAGCAGATCCGGGAGATTAGCGATCCACCGTCCGCTGCAAAAATCCGGCTCTTTCAGATAAACCCCCTGCATTTCCTTTTCAATGAAAGCCACGATCGGTTCGGATTCGCGGAAATCTGATCGCACCACGTATCCGAACGGAACCCCTGCATGGTAGACCTCGGCCAAGGTGCTGTAACCGACTTTGCCGACAACCGCGTCTGAAGCGTTAACCAGATCCGGATGATAAAAATCTGAACGATGAGGCAGGATAACATAATTATCCCGGATCTCCATGTTCGGACCGGCACCCGGCATGACAAAATGGAAATCCGGCAGCTTTTTTAACGCATTCAGAAAGCCATAGCTTTGTTTTATGCCTCCGGTGGTGATCAATACCATCCTGGCAGATTCCGGTAAACCCAGCCGTTTTCTGATCCGATAAACTGAGGTTCTCATTTTTCTGCTGACGGGCGGGGTGGTCAGGTCTGCCGAACCGCGGCAGCAGACGGGTTCTGTCTTTATATGATAATCGGCAGACTGAAACACGGACCGCAAATATTCAATATGCCTGTTGAAACGATTATCGGCACTGGCATATTGCTCGTAAATCCAATCCCAAGTGAAATTTTCAACCAGGACCGAGGGAATTCCGGCTTCGTTTGCAATCGGAATGCCCAGCGGAGAGATATCACAGATAATTAATACACAGTTTAATTTTTTGACGGTTGCGGTAATTTCGGAAATCAGCGACGCTGGAAAAGGCAAGAAATCGTTTAAGCTGCGCAGCGTTTTATTCAGGCTGGCCTGAAACGCCGTTTTTTGGACCAGACCGATATCGGTTAACAGTGCATGGCAGGTAAATGAAGCCGACAGTGAATCCCGAAAAAACCAGGAAGGCACGGTCGTAAAAATTTCAAATCCAACTGAGGCATCAATATCCGAGATGGCCTGCATCACGGCAGCTGCCCGGGCGGCGTGGCCAAACCCGTGGGGCGAGATAAAATAGGCTATTCGTTTTACATTAGTTTTATAGTCACTTTGTTGCGGCATTCAATAAGGTTACAAATGAATCAAAATTAAAATTAACGAATCCGCCGGGGCGGATAAACTCCTAATTGAGCGTTTTTTACTCAGTTAGGGTACCTCTATTCAATGATTACAAAATGGGCGCGTCGATTTTTAGCCCAGCCTTCCTCGGATTGCGCGAACTCGATTGGACGTTCCTCGCCATAGCTGATCGTGTTCAGCCTGGATGAATTGATTCCCAGATCAGCCAGAAATGCACTGACGCTCTGAGCGCGACCTTCTCCCAGCGCCAGGTTGTATTCGTTGGTCCCCCGGTTATCGCAGTGTCCCTCGATGGTAATTGTCGCTGCGGGGTTTGCTCGCAGCCATTTTGCTTTTTTGGTCAGTATTTCCTGTGCATCCGGAGTCAACCGAATACTGTCGAATTCAAAATAAACATCTTCGTTTTCAAATATGGATTTAGCAGACGCCGTCCTGTAAGCGGCCATCCCATCGCTGAGGCTTTCATCGCTGAGGTTTTCTTCCTGTAGGGCTTTCTGGCGCTCAAGCTCTCTTTGCCTTGCTTCCTCTTCAGCACGTCTTTGTGCTTCTTCCGCTGCCGTCGTCGTTGTCGGTTCGGAACTTATTTTTTTCTTGGCGCATGAAGAAACAGAAAAGGTTACCAATAGCGCCAGAACTAGAGTCAAGGCCAAAACAGTCGATTTTTTTTTCATCATTTGCTTCTCCCGTGGAAAAAATGTGCAGGTCTAAAAAAAATAGCAGTTGATAATGATTTTACCTGATTTCAAACATATATATCATCAAAGACGGTTTGTCAAAAAGAGGCGGGCCATTTTCGGGGTATCGTAAAAGTAAATGTGGTAAGCGTGCGTTGTATCAGGAAGTTTGGTCAGACAGTAAAATCCGAAACCCGAGATCTGTAATCCGCAATCGACAGACCCGCATCCCTCATTCCGAATTCCACATGCCACCTTCCGAATTCAACTCACACTCTTTCCTTAAACTCCTTACCCAATAGGCCCTCGGGCCGTACCAGCAGAACCAGGATAATAATCAGGAAGGCAAGGGTATTTTTAAACGCCACGGATATGTATCCACCCGCCAGGCTTTCGGATATCCCTAGTATGATTCCGCCAACGATCGCACCGGGCAGGCTGTTCAGTCCACCTAATATTGCGGCCGCAAATCCTTTGAGGAAAGGTTCCAGCATAAAAAAAGGATCCAGCAAAAATGTTGGTGCCAGGAATAACCCGGCCAGAACACCCAGCAAGGCGGCCAGGCCCCAGCTTAAGGCCAGGATCTGCCGCGTGGGAATCCCCATGGTTTGGGCGGCCGGAAGATTTTCAGAAGTTCCGCGCATGGCCAGCCCGATGCGTGTTTTTTGAACCAACAGATACAACAGCAGACAAACCAGCAGCCCAACGCCGATGGTTCCGAGACTCAACTGGCTGATGACTACGGTGCCGAAGGTGTAGGTTGTTATATCCGACAGCGGAAATGGAAATGATTGGGGCTCGGTTCCCCCGAAATAGGCGACCAGCCCCTGAAGGATCAGACCAAGTCCCAGGGTCAGAATGATTTGGCTCAGCTGGTTGGCTTCGCGACGCTGGGCCGGAATCAAGACGCAGAAATAAAACGCCATCGCCAAACCGGCCCCGAATAAAAGTGCCAGCACAAAAGTAACCGCAAAAGGAAGCTCAAACCCGATCAACATGAAGGCGAAAAAAGTACCTGCCGTGGTGATATCGCCGTGGGCAAAGTTCAAAATACGGGTCGAACGATATATCAGCGCAAGCCCCAGGGCAACCAGAGCATAGATGGCGCCGGTTGAAAGTCCTGATACCAGGTATTGCAAAAAGTTTGACATATTAATGCCTCTGATGAGTTATTGCGACGCCGAATAAAACAAATTCAATTTAACCCATAGGGTCTGGTCCGGCAGATTCTGGATCCTGGTTGCTGGATACTCGATGGTCCCAGCCATCTTTTCTGCCAGCATCCAGCGTCCAGTATCCAGCATCTGCCACAAAAAATTTGAACGTACATTTGTAATGTTAGATGCAAAATTTCTGACCGTCCTTGTCCGATCCGTTACCGAAACGGCCAATTTCGAAAGTACATCCTCATTTTAAGCCAGCGCCCATTTAATCCCAGCGGTTCGAATATCAACACCAGAAGAATGGTGGTACCGAAAACAACCGGCACCATCTCTTTAAATTCGCTAAACAACTGAGGCACCAGGATCACAAACGCCGCGCCCATGATAGATCCTTCGATCGACGCTAAGCCGCCGATGATAACGGCGACAAACAGGGTAATGGATTCCATGAAGGTGAACATATTGGGCTCGAGATAACCTATTAAGAGACCGAAAAGCCCTCCCTGAATCCCGGTGTAAAAGGAGCTGATGGCAAAGGAAAGCAGTTTGTAGCGGGTTAAATTGACGCCGAGAATCTCTGCTGCGATGTCATTGTCGCGAATGGCGATAAAGGCGCGTCCCATGTAGGAAGAGATAATATTATATGACAGCAGGGTAAATACCAGTGCAATTAAAAAGTTAAAATAATAATTGAACGTGGCGGCGGGCATATCAAAAGGGGGTGTTAATTTGTTAACCATCAGCCCCATGCGGCCACCTGATAACATCTCTGAATTGACGAAAATCTGATAGACGGCAATGCCGAAGCCCATCGTAACGATGGCCAGATAAGGCCCTTTGAGGCGCAGAGAGGGGAATCCGACAAGAATGCCGAAAATTCCGGCTGACAGTCCGGCCGCGAAAATACTCAGAGGCCACGGAATGCCCCATTGATTCAGGTGACCGAAGGTAAAGGCTCCGATGGCCAGGAAACCGGCTTGGCCGAATGATATCTGACCGGTATATCCGATGAGAATATTCTGGCCCTGAACTCCGATGCTGTAAATAAAAATAATCGTGACAATATAGGTAATGTGTTCCGGTGCAAACCACGGCAGCAGGAGCAGACAGAGCACAACCGCACCGACCCAGACCCGGGTCCACGGTTTGCGGATGAGCTGGAGCTCTTCCTTGTAACTTTCAATGAGGTCCATACTTCCTACTTTCGGGAGATATCCACAGAGCTATACTATCTCCTTTACATTCGTGAATCAGTCGTTGGTTACTTTATTTATTGGTTTCAGGTTTCAGGTGTCAGTTATCAAGATAGCGAAATTAGATGCTGACACCTGAACACTGACACCTGAAGCCTAAAACCATCATGTAAGAAAGTTTAAAGACATAATTTAGCGTAGACTTGTAAACTTGCACCACCGCAACATTACCCTTGGTATAATCCATCGATCATATCCGCATATCGTTTTTCCAGAAATGCCCGTTTGACCTTTTTGGTTGGCGTCACATCGCCGTCTTCTTCATAAAATCGTCTGGGCAGCAAAGCGAATTTTTTAATGGTTTCGACTTGGGACAGGTTTTTATTCATTTCCTGAACTTCGTGGTGAATCAGTTTCTGGATCGCGCCATTCTGGGTCAGGTCGGCAAAGGTGGTAAACGGAATCCGGTTGTCCTGGGCATACTTGGTGACAGTGTCTTCATCGATTAATATGAGTGCGGTCAGAAACTTGCGCCGATCGCCGATAACGACGGCGTCCTGGATATACGAGCTGAATTTCAGTTTGTTTTCGATGAACGCCGGCGTAATGTTTTTTCCGCCCGCTGTAATGATGATATCTTTTTTGCGGTCAAGGATTTTGAGATGCCCGCCTTCCAGTGCCCCGACATCCCCGGTTTGCAGCCAGCCGTTTTTAACGGTTTGCGAGGTCAGTTCCGGATTTTTATAATAGCCTTGAAATACATTGTGGCCTTTGGCCAAAATTTCACCATCCGCAGCAATTCTGACCTCTACCCCCGGAAGGGGCTCTCCGACATATCCTAAACGCGGGCTGTCAATCCCTTGAATCGCAATGACGCCGGTGGATTCCGTTTGGCCATATCCTTCGCGCAGCGGGACGCCCAGGGCATTGTAGAATTCAAAAAGCTCCGGCGAGGCCGGGGCGGCGCCGCAGACACCATAGCGCACCCGTTCAAGTCCCAGTTGCCGTTTTAGATGGTAGAGCACCAGAAAGTAAAGCGGCCAGTAGGCTATGGCCCAGAGAATCCGCTGACTGGAATTTTTGTCCGTGCGCACGTATCGCAGGCCGACCCTCACTGCCAGGCGATAAAAAGCCCGTTTGACAAGGGTCGAATCCGACATCCGGATTTCGATCATCGACATAAATTTTTCCCAGATCCGGGGAACACTGGCAAAGATGGTGGGGGATACTTCCCGCAGGTTAAGGGGCAACGTGTCCATGCTTTCAACAAAATTAACGGTTGCGCCACTATGAATCGCCTGAAATACGGACAGGAGATTCTCATAAATATGGGCCAGCGGCAGATAAGACAACAATTCATCATCGACCTTGAAGGCGACCGCCTGGGTAAAGGATTCCGTAAGGCTCAGAATATTGTCGTGGCTGATCATGGCCCCTTTCGGCCGACCGGTGGTACCCGAGGTGTAGATCATCATGGCGGTGTCCCGCGGACCTATGTCATCCATGCGCTCTGTGACACTGGTGGGGTAATCCCTGAGGTGGGCATCGCCCTGTTCGAGAAACGCGTCGTAAAATATGATACCCTCATGGGTAAAACCCCAGAGACCTTTCGGATCCCAGACGACCACACTTTTTAACTGCGCCAGATCTTTGTAAATTTGTAGAACTTTATCGACCTGCTCTTCATTTTCGACAAAAAGGAGTTTGGACTCTGAGTGGCCCACCACGTAGGCGACCTGTTCCGGAGCATTTGTGGAGTAGACGCCGCAGGTTACACAACCGATAGCCATGGTCGCCAGATGACAGACGAGCCATTCGGGTCGGTTATCTCCGAGAATCGCCACCCGGTCGCCCGCTTGAAGTCCGGCACGAATCAACCCGGCAGAGGTTTTCTTCACCATTTTGCCATATTCGTCCCAGGTGATGCGGTTCCAGATACCAAATTCCTTGCGCCGCAGGGCAATTCGATTGCCTTGGGTGTTAACCTGTTTAAAAAACAGATGGGGCAAGGTGGGTGTGTCGATCCCCATTACCAGGTCCTCCTTTTTTTATAAAGTCGCCAGCCTTTGGGTGATGTGGTTTCCTTGCCAACACCAAGGTAAAGCTCCTGCACATCCTCGTTTTCCTGAAGTTCCTGGGGTCTTCCTTCGAGTACGATTCGGCCGGATTCCATGATATAGCCAAAGGTGGCGATACCCAGTGCCAGTTTGGCATTTTGCTCCACCAGCAGAATCGTTGTTCCGGCCTGGCTGATTTTCAACAGGGCGTCATAGACCTGGCGGGCGACTTTGGGAGCCAGGCCGAGGGAAGGCTCATCGAGCATCAGGAGTTTTGGCCGGCGCAACATGGCCCGGGCCATGGCCAGCATCTGCTGCTCGCCGCCGGATAAGGTTTCAGCTTCCTGATCAGCCCGTTCCTGAAGAATTGGGAATAGTTCATAAATAAATTCAAAGTCTTCTTTTAGCCCGGAATCCTTGCGTCCCCAGCAGCCTAAATCTAAATTCTCCCTTACGGTCAGTTCTCTGAACAGCCCCCTGTCTTCAGGTACATAGACGATGCCCAGGCGCGCTATTCTTTCAGGGGCCAGTCGATGGATGCGCTTTCCCATAAACGCAATGGTACCCTTATTAGGCTGGTCTTTCAGCAATCCGGCTATGGTTTTCAGCAGGGTGGTTTTGCCCGCGCCGTTGGGACCTAGAACAGCAAATATCTCTTTTTCCTTTACTTCCAGCGAGAGTCCATGCAGCGCGTAGATGCGATCGTAGTAAAGGGTTTCAATCGTGGCAATTTTCAACAACGGTTCCATAAAATTTGTCCGTGGTCCGTGGCTTGTTGTCCGCTGTATGCAGCTGTTGCTTTTTATATCCCATTTCAAAGTCATAATTAACTGAGGAATCGTGGAACTCTTCAAAACTGCTTCGCTGCGTGGATAATCCCCACCAAAACCGGCTGAACTCGACCCTCAGGGCTCGTAACGATATTCTACTAACCGTTCTTTGCAGCACGAATTGAGATTTTAAATATAACAACGGACAACACACAACGGACGGTACACAATTCTATTCATTTCCCACTTCCGCATTCCGACTTCCCACTTCTCGCTAATCTTCTCCCACGTATGCTGTGATAACCTCGGGTGACCGCTGCACTTCTTCCGGGGAACCTTCGGCGATCAATTCTCCATGGTCAAAGGCGATCATCCGATGCGCCAGACGGGAAGCGATCTTTAGGTCGTGTTCAACCAGAATAATGGCGGTTTTATAGCGTCCCCGGATTTCAGTGATGTGATAAGCGGTTTCCTCCTTTTCCTCGGCGGTCAATCCGGCGAAGGGCTCATCCAGAAGGAGCAGACGCGGTTCCATGGCGATGGCTCGGCCGATCTCACATCTTTTCTGAACGCCGTAAGGGCAGTCGGAAATTCGAGACTGCCGGTAGGCCTGCAGATCCAGAAAATCAATGATTTCTTCCACCACTTCGCGATGGCGTAATTCCTCGGCCCGCCTCCGCAAATAGGCGTTTAAGGGATTTTTTTTAAATTTAATATGTCTTCCCAGCAGCAGGTTGTCGAGGACAGTCATGTGGAGGAAAAGGCGCAGATTTTGAAAGGTACGGGCAATCCCTTTTTGGGCGACGGCATCCGGGGAGAGCCCCAGAAGGCTCTCCCCTTCGAAAAATATCTCTCCGCGGTCCGGACGATATACCCCGGATATACAGTTGAAAAGCGTTGTTTTGCCGGATCCGTTCGGCCCGATCACCGTCAGGATTTCTTGCGGAATGACGTTGAGATCTACCTCCTGCAGGGCATGGATGCCCCCGAAACTAATCGACAGCCCGTGAATGCGCAATAGGTCCATAGTCTTAGAAGAGGGGCTGGAAAACGGTAAACGGTTCCAGGCCGACAACCTTTCCGCCTTTGGCCTGGCCCATACGCGAGGCGTTGTTGCCGTTGTGGCGGTCCGGTCCGTAGGATACCCGGGCGCCGAGGTTTTCGGCTTTCCATTCCTTGATTTTTTCCATACCCATGATCATCGATTCGGGGGTCAGGTTGCGACCGGCGTTTTTAAGACCCTCTGCCAGGTGCATCATCGATGTAGCTCCAAAAAGGGCTAAAAACTCTTTGCCTTCGATTTTGGGGTTGTACTTTTTCAGGATCTCCGCCACCCGATCGGCGTCCGGATCCGTGCCCGGTAAACCGGAATTTCCGGGAAGTCCCACATATGTTCCTTCCCAGGTCGGCCCGGCGATTTTGTACATTATGGCATCCGCTAACGGAAAAGATGCCAGAACCTTAGGTTGATAACCCACTTTGGCGAGTGTTTTGGTGATGATGGCGCCGTGGGTTGGGGACGCATAGATGACCAGGGTGTCGGCTCCGGATTCCTTGAGTTTGAGCGCATGGGTGCTCAAGGCACGTTCGGTGATTTCATAAGGTACGGCACCTACCAGCTTGGCCCTACCGGCGGTGGCTGCCAGGCCTTTTTTGACACCTTCCAGTCCCATTTTCCCGTAGTCGTCATTCTGATAAAAGGCGGCGATTTTTTTGCTGCCCAGATTCTTGACGGCCCAGGCGGTCATATATTTTCCTTCGTCTTCGTAATCAGGGTAAGTGACAAACACATATTTTAACGATTTTGGGGATACTCGGGTCCAGATCCGGATATCACCGTAGGCCGTAATCAGCGGAATTTCGTTTTCACCAAAAAAATCTTTGGAGGCGTTTACGATGGCCGTTCCAAGCAGACCGCAGACCGCAAATACCTTGCTTTTCATTTCCCGCAGGTTGGCCATTGCCCGGGCCGGATTGTAGCCGTCGTCTTTCATAATAACCTTGATTTTGCGGCCGTGGATACCGCCATTGTCATTAATATAGTCAGCCCAGGCTTTGCCACCCAACCCGGTGACGCCCCACAGGGCTGCCGGGCCCGACAACGGTGTTGTCCAGCCAATAACCACTTCGGTGTCTGTAACACCGCGTACATCGGCGGCACTGCCGATAGACGCAAGGGCTAAGATGATAGCCAGCAGGGTTCCAATTCCGTATAAGTTTTTTTTCATCATGATCTCCTTTTAATTAAAGGGTTAATACCGTTAAAACCCGCCGATTGGCCGTTTTATTATCAGATGATAGGTGCTTCACCGATTAATCCGGACTTTAGTATTGATGAAGTCGCTGTAAGATTATTTGTTGGAATGGATAATCCAACATCTTTTTGAGTTTAATCGTAAAAATAAGATCTATTCATTTTTTGAATAAATAACATTAGAAAAAGCGTACTATTTTGTCAATGCAAAAACTGATGAACAGAATCTGACAAGACGATGGGGCTTTCAAGAGTGCAAAAAAGTGGCGGCTCATGGGGAATGAGCCGCCGTTGGGGAGAGGCATTGAGATATTTTAAGAAGCATTCTTACAGGGGAGTTACAACATACGCTACCACTATGTAGCATGTCAAGTCTTTTTTTCAATTTTGGGGAAAAATTTTGCAGATTGACTCAAGTGTTGTATAATTAATTGAAATGGTTTAATTTTTTAAATATTAAGGGCGTTTCCCAAGCGTCTGTCGATTGACACCGCCCACATTATTCTCATATAATCCCTCATTCATGACCGCTGTAATTTCCGGATCGGCAAAAATTATGGTCAACGATCTTAAAGGCCCAATAAGTCAATGAAAGGCGATGGAATGTATAAATATCCAATAATATATGTATTTTTGATTGGTTTGTCCTGCAATCCGGTTTTTGGACAGCAGGAATCTAATTCCCACCCACTGAACTTTCATCATTCTTATCAATATAAAGATGATCTAAACGGCCTGAGGGAAAAGCGGCATATTCGGGTTCTGACAGCCTTAAACAAAACCAACTTTTTCCTGCGCAAAGGCAAGATGTACGGTTTTGAGTACGAACAACTGAAAGGCTACGAAAAATTTTTAAATCAAGGGATCAAGAAAAGAGAGCTGAAAATAGTGCTTGAATTTATTCCAATCAACCGTGATGAGTTGATTCCCAAACTGGTGGATGGTTATGGCGATATCGTTGCGGCCGGACTGACCGTCACCGCGCAGCGCAGACGGCTGGCAGATTTTACGATGCCATATCTGACCGGAGTTGATGAGGTGGTTGTCACCCACCGGTCCGCGCCTAGACCAAACACAATGGAGGAGCTTGCCGGCCGCAGGGTTTTTGTCAGAAAGAGCAGCAGCTATTACGAAAGTCTTCTCGCCCTAAATAAAAAGCTCAAAATATCCGGCAAGCCGGCCGTCCGGATTGTTGCCGTAGACGAAAGCCTTGAAACCGAGGATATTCTCGAACTTGTCAATACCGGTCTAATTGATGTCACTGTCTGTGACAGCCACCTTGCGCGTATTTGGTCGCAAGTCTATCAAAATCTGGTGGTGTGTGAGACTTTAAAGCTACGGTCCGGCGGCAAGATCGCCTGGATGATTCGAAAGGGCAGTCCGCAACTGAGGGCCAGTTTGAATGCCTACATAAAAGACAACAAAAAAGGCACGCTGCTGGGGAATATATATTTTAAGCGCTATTACAAAGAAAATAAATGGATTGGAAACCCAATGGGTTCCGATGATACCCAAAATTTCCTGAAGTATAAAGGTCTTTTTCAGAAGTATGCCCATCAGTATGGATTCGATTGGTTGCTGATTGCGGCGATGGCCTATCAGGAGTCCGGTTTAGATAACAATAAAAAAAATAAATCAGGTGCTGTCGGCATCATGCAGGTGCTGCCGTCAACCGGCAAAGATAAAAATATCCGCATCTCCAAGGTCCATCTGCTGGAAAACAATATTCATGCCGGTGTAAAATATCTGGCCTTTCTGAGAGATCGTTATTTTTCCGATCCCCGGATCCAACCCCGGAATCAGATTCGTTTTGCGCTTGCATCATACAATGCCGGTCCTGCTACAATTAGCCGTGCCAGAACCCTGGCCGAGGAGATGGGGTTGGATTCTAACCGCTGGTTTCGCAATGTGGAGCTTGCTGCATTGAAAATGATCGGTCAGGAGACGGTGCGCTATGTCAGCAACATTAACAAATATTACGTGATCTACCAGCACGCCTCGGAAAGTTTCGATGCGCGGCAAAAAGAGAAAAAAGTGCTCGAGAATAAAGCACAGTAAAAATACACAGCTTTGCTCAATCCAGCCGATTCGCTCTTGTAATTGTCGGTTTTAATACCAGCTTATCAGGCATATGATGCCAACGCTGTGTATGTTAAAAATCTATTGTAGTTATACTTATAGCGCCACACCGGATTTGTTTCTCTTTGCCCAAAACAACGCTGCCGATTTGATTTACGATTTTTTCGAAATTCATTTTTCCCCTAAATATACGCCTTTATAGTCCAGGGAAGCAAATGGTGTTCCGTCGGAAAATGACTGCGCGCCAACCACTTCCCCCAGAAATAGCGTGTGATTACCGGGGGTGTAACGGGCTATGACATTGCATTCCAGATAGGCCATGCATTCGCTCAGTATCGGACAGCCGGTTTTTCCGCGTGCCCATTGAACGGATGAAAATTTGGATTTTGGATCAGGCCCCTTAAACCGAGCCAAGAATTCCATTTGCTGCCGATCAATCACATGCAGGGCAAAACAGCCGCTTTTTTCAATTAGCTGATGCGAATACCGATTTGGATGCACTGCTGCCATAATCAGCAGCGGGTCGTAGGAAATTTGTGACACCCACGACGCGATCATGCCGTTGACCGCTTCTTTATGATAACTCGTTAACACATAGATCCCATAGGTCATCTTGCCAAGCGTTTTAATCCAGTCTTCTTGCATGGTATATATTCCTCCAAATTATTCCGCCCGGAAAATAACAGATTCAGGGCTGTAAATGGTTTTTTGATAACTGAAGAAATTTGTTGGATTGAAGGACCGATTGTGTTTTATCCGAACCGGGCACCGATCACTTCAGACCAGCATATCATTCATCACAGCACACCGCAATTGTCGCGGTAAGATTCAGGTATTATATAATTTCGCCGAAATGCAATGGTTCAAAACGATATTTTAAAGAGTGCCCGAAACTGGAGCCGCCACAACAATTTTTGCGGAACTCAAAATTTCGAATCCACTATCCAATGTTAGCTGAAATCTGCCCATGGTCCTTGCCCTTTCATTCCGCAATCCGCAATCCGAATTCCAAAATCAATATACCCCGTTGATCTATAATTCATCTCATGATAAGCGCATAGCGATGAGTTCAAATCAAAATTTTTGCCGGAATAGCACCACCGATAAACTGCATGGCGTCGCTCCCTGGTTTGCTGCCGGCCATCTGCTGCCCGTCGCGCTGCTGTTTATCATCAGCCTGGCGGTTTACTATAATTCATTGTCAAACGGGTTTGTCTTTGATGATTATGCGGTCATCGTTGAAAATAAGCATATAAATAACTTAAGTAACAGCCTGCCCGCTTTTTTTAGCAACTCCTATTTTATCATAGCCGCCGGTGAAGCCAGCTACCGGCCGATCGCAACGCTTTCATATTTTGTTATCCATTCATTTGCGGGACTGGATCCGTTTTATTTTCACCTCAGCAGTGTTTTTTTGCACATGCTAAATGTCATTCTGGTGTACCTTTTTTTCGTTTTGATACTGGAAAACCGGTTCAAAGCCTTGCTGGCCGGCCTCTTATTTGCCTGCCATCCGGCCCTGACCGAGGCGGTTGACTGTATCGCCTTCAATGAGGACCTTCTAACCGCTTTTTTCTTTCTTCTGGCTTTAATTCTATATGTTAAATGCGTGGCTAAAGGGGCAGCCGGCGCTGCTTATTTTTCATCATTGCTCTTTTACTTCTGCGGTCTGTTATCCAAAGAAATGGCGATTACGTTGCTGCCTATAATTTTGCTTTATGACCTGACATTCGGCGGCGGCAATGGGCAGTCGCTGTCTAAAAACCATGTCCTGGGCATTGTTAAAAGCAGATGGCTTTTTTATCTGGGATATACCACGGTCAGCATTTTTTATCTGGTGCTGCGTTTTGTGATTTTCACCCATCCTGCCGACGGCATTAAACCGCACTTTGGAGATTGGCCTGAAAGGGTGCTGTATCTGCCGAATCACATTTTCAATTTTGTCAAACTGGCATTTGTACCGTATGATCTAAATGTTGACTATGTGTTTTCTTATCCTCAGACTTTTATGGCGGCTTCGCAATTAATCGGTTTTTTTATTATTGCAGGACTGGTCGTTTTCAGTTTTTTTCGCTTTAGACATTTCAAGGAAATATTTTTTGGCATTTGGTGGTTTCTAATCACGCTTTTGCCGGTCTACAATTTAGTTCAAATATTTAATCCCTTTGCCGAGCGCTATCTGTATATTCCCGTAATCGGTTTCTGCCTCGTGGTGCCGGTTATGCTCGATGGTATTTTCAACAGGCGGCTTGCCAGAGCGGTTGCGGCCAATATGGCAACATTGCTTGTGGTTCTGGTAATCATTGGTGTCTACTCAACGACCACCATTGCGCGCAACCGCGACTGGAAAGATGGCTTCACCCTGTGGTCAAAAACGGTGACCCAGTCTCCGGACAGCGGCGTTGCCCACGGCAGTCTGGGGCGTGCTTATCAGGAGCAGGGGCTGCTGAAGGAAGCTATCGCTGAATATGAGACGGCTGTAAAGTTACTGCCGAATCACTTTAAAGCCTATTACAATCTGGGGGTAGTATACGATCAAAAAGGCAAAATTAACAAAGCTGTTGATAATTATAAAAAGTCCATTCTCATTTATTCCGGTTTCGCCAATGCCCACTATAATCTTGCAAATATTTACCATAAACGGGGATTGACCGATGATGCCATCCGCCATTACAATCAAGTGGTTAAATTAGTGCCGGATGATTTAGAAGCCCGCAACAATCTGGGGGTCGCCCTCGCCAGGCAGGGAAAGTTGGATCAAGCGATATTGGAATGGCAGAAAGTTCTGAAAATCGACCCGGCCAATAAAAGCGCCCAGGACAATGTCAGAAAGGCCAAGGGGATATTGGAAAAATCCAATTAAGCGGCCCTGAAAAAAAGCACGCTCAGGGATTTAAAATGCTATGAAAAATACAGCTACCTGAATTTTAAAGCACCAAACATCGCTCCTAGTTAATTACGGTAAATTGGTCCCGTACGTTGCTGTGAGTTATTGCGTGCAAAATTCAGGTATTAGTTGAATATGAACTCTGGAATTTTTTCACCCTTCCGAAGCGCATAGTCGGTGAGTATATTTTTCATTTCATCAAGCCTGTGCGCATCAATCGCCGGTGCCTTATAGGTGCTGAGGATTTGGTGTTTTTTGTCTCTGGCTCGTTCAAATATCTCCCTGCTTCCCGCTTCAGCATATTTAGTGTAGCTGGTCCTGCCGATGATTTCTCTGGAAGGGATCAAAAGCTCCTTTTGGAACCAATCAAATGTATGGTCAGAACCGAGTATGCCCGCTGCATCGAACTTGTTCTCCTTAATGAAATCCACGGCAAGGGTGTCTTCTGTAACGGTTATACCGCGTATCAGCCTGTGAATCATTCCGTTAAGGCAGATTTAGGATTCCGCTATTAAACGCCGGTGAATATCTCTAATGATCGGTATTTTTATGCCGGCTTGATCCGCTATTTCCAGCGCTCGTGCTAGGCGCCCGGGTGCTGAGCGCCCCCTACATTTGTGATCCGGATCGCCCTTAACTCCCGCAACGAACCCTTCTATCAGTCGATCGCGGGAAAAAGATTTTTCGGTTACAAATTCCTGCAAAACGATGATGTCATTTGCCACGTCACGGGCTAATTTCTCGTGCTTTTGCCAGAGCATGGACGTGGTTGTTCCTTCCTCAAGTATCAATCCGGCGATATTGATAGTAAACACGAATACGTTTTTCAATACCAATTCAATTTCAAGGTCGTCTGCGGTGCTCAATATTTTACAGGGGATTTCGATACCTGCCAGGGATTCGGCAATTAAATCGGCTTCGGATCCATAGACCGGCGACGGCAGAAGCACATTATAATCCATGCCTTTCTTTTTTTCGAACCAGACAGAAATAACGGTGGGATCGTCAATTTCGTGGATGAGCCAGTCGCGGGGAAGCAGTTCATTTTGAAGGAGGACGAGAGGCTTGTGCCATCGAGCCGGAAGGGTTTTCATGGTTTCATGATAATCTTTCTCGGCAACTGCTACCAAAACGAGTTGCGGTTCCGGTACATCTTCAGCTTCCTTGGCGATATTCATATTGCGGGTAATCGGATACACCGGATAACCATTGCGCAAGAAAGCCTTTGCAAATACACTCGCTAATTCTCCAATACCGATAATGACAATGGGTGGATTCAATTTCAGCTTCCTATTTTGTTATGGGACTCGGAATTGCACAAATTCTCCCTGATCCCAATTAGTTTACGATCATTTAAAGGGAATATAGTTTCTGTCGGCCTTGTGTGTCAAATTATAAAATGGTATAAGATTCGAAATTTCTGAATTTTTGATCTTCATATCTCATTGATCTGTGTAAATCAGTGAAGATCCGTATCCACTTTTGTTGATTCAGCAGAAAAACTCTGTTCGTCTAAATCGGAGGATACCATGGGAGCGCAACCTGTCAGGGAAGGCACCATACTGTGGGAGCCCACCGAGGAATCAAAAAACCGGGCCACCATAACCGGATACATACAATGGCTTGAATCAGAGCAAGGATTATCCTTTGAAAATTATGACAGCCTCTGGGAATGGTCGGTCACGGATATTGAGACTTTCTGGCAAACCCTCTGGCATTTTTTCGACATCAAGGCTTCAAAACCATATACGTCCATATTGTCCGAACGAAAAATGCCCGGGGCCAAATGGTTCGCCGGTGCCGAACTGAACTATGCCGAGCACGTGTTTCGCCATATGCCATCTTCCCAGCCGGCGCTGCTGTTTCAATCGGAAATAGTCCCCCTAACGGAAATCTCCTGGGATGCGCTTTATCAGCAGGTCACTTCCGTGGCAACCGCCCTGCGCGGCCTGGGAGTTAATCGCGGTGATCGGGTTGTCGCCTACATGCCGAACATTCCTCAAACGCTGGTTGCCTTTTTGGCCTGTGCCAGCATTGGAGCCGTCTGGTCCAGCTGTTCGCCTGATTTCGGTACGCGCAGCGTGATTGACCGCTTTAACCAGATTGGACCCCGGGTGTTATTTGCCGTTGACGGTTACTCATACGGCGGCAAATCTTTTGACCTGCAGCCGGCCGTGGGCGAACTTCAACGGTCGCTTGCAACCCTGGAAAAAACAGTACTTGTCCCTTACTTAAAATTGGATGCTCAGCCCGATGGATTGGATAAGGTGTTAAAGTGGGACGATATCCCATTAAAAGAAAATCGCGAATTTTTATTTGAACAGTTACCGTTTGATCATCCTCTCTGGGTGGTTTACTCTTCAGGTACCACCGGGCTGCCCAAAGGCCTGGTGCATGGACACGGTGGCATATTATTAGAATTTATGAAGTTTTCGAGGCTGCATATGAATATTCAGCCGGGTGACCGCTTTTTCTGGTTTTCCACCACCGGCTGGGTGATGTGGAATATTATGCATGGCAGCCTGCTCCAGGGAGCCACGCCCATCCTATATGATGGAAGCCCGGGTTATCCTGATTTGAACGCGTTGTGGGAGCTTGCAGCCCGGACGAAGATGACTTTTTTCGGAACTAGTGCAGCCTATTTAACCGGATGTATGCATGCCGGCCTTGAGCCGGGGGAAAAATATGATCTAAGCAATCTGAAGGCGATCGGCTCGACGGGTTCCCCTTTGCCCGTTGACGGTTTCCGATGGGTATATGATCGGGTTAAAGGTGATATTGTGCTGGGCTCCACCAGTGGCGGCACCGACCCGTGCACCGGATTTTTAGGCAGCTGCCCCCTGCTGCCGGTTAGAGCCGGCGAGCTTCAATGTCGGTGCCTGGGGGTCAAAGCCCTGGCCTTTGATGAAAGCGGGATATCTCTCATTGACGAGGTCGGTGAGTTGGTCATCACCGAACCCATGCCGTCCATGCCGCTTAAACTCTGGAACGATACCGACAATGCACGCTATATCGCGAGCTATTTCAATATGTATCCGGGAGTGTGGCGACACGGAGACTGGGTCAAGTTTACCTCGCGGGGCAGTGGGATTATTCTCGGTCGCTCGGATTCAACCATCAATCGGCTGGGTGTTCGAATGGGCAGCAGTGAAATCTATTCTGCGGTGGAGGATCTCGCTGAAGTCACCGACAGCCTCGTAATTGGATTTGAAACTCCCCATGGAGGGTATCTGATGCCGCTTTTTGTTGTTCTCAAAGACGGGGTCGAGCTGAACGAAGACGTTAAAAAAAAGATTAACACTAAAATACGCAGTCGATTATCACCGCGCCATATCCCGGACGAAATTTATGCCATCAGTGACATTCCCCGCACCTTGAACGCTAAAAAACTCGAGGTGCCGGTGAAGAAAATCCTTACCGGTGTCCCGGTAGAAAATGCCGTGAATGTCGATTCCATGAGCAATCCGGAATCCATAAAATATTTCGTGGATTTTTTTGATAATATGTCGACACGATGATCACCTCCCGCCCACCACAAACCCGGATAAACTAGGATATGCCTATAAGTGGTTTTGAAACCACTTCTAATCCCGTCGACAGTTGATCCAACTAAACCTTACATTGCGATTGGCCCTGAATGCGCGCATCGTCAGTTACTGAATTGATGTCAACCCAAGCACAAATTGGGCTCACAGCAACGCTGGCGGTGCCAAAATGTCTTATTCAACCTTTTAATGAAATTTATAATCTAAGTGGGCTTGTCAAATTAGTTGAAATCAGTCGCTGAATAAAATTTATTATATAATTACAGGTATTTATAACTTTTTTCTTGACAAAGGACTAGTTATATTTTACTGCATGAAAAAATTAAATTAGCGGAAAGCCATTAAAATCGACATAAAATATGATCCGGATGGAAAAATTGACTAGTAACGGAAAGCATTATCTCCTTAAGGCAAAAATAAATATAAGTTAGGGAAGGGCAATCATTAATGTTGCAGGTTCAGGGTCTGTCCCGTTTCATCGGGCAGATGCCGCGAAAGGAGGGCAATTATGAAATCAAGTTGTTACAGTATTGCTAGATTTCTGATTTTGGTGGCGATCGCTACTGTGTTAGGCCCAGGCCTGGTTCAGTTTGCAACGGCGTCTCCGGTTGGTACTGAATATGAAGCTTATCTGGAGATACCGCTGCTTTTAGAACCCGGCTATAAATCTTATCTAGAGACCGCGGTTCTGTTTGACGGCAATCCGGCTATATTACCGGAATACGAGGGTCCTGCGCCTGGAGATGATCTTGATTCAGGCAAAGATATCTATATTGACGAAGACTATTCTGAGAATGCTTCCAGCGGGCGGGAAAACATTTTAATTCAAATTTCCAGCGGAGACGGTACCTCACTGACACTGAACGATATCGATGGGGATGGGACTGCAGTTCTGGAGCTGGTGTTTAGCGGAACTTTTTGGGAGGACTCGTGGGCGGACGCGGATGCCGGCATAAGCAAGATCGATTTTGAAACTTCCCTTTTGTTTCCCGGGGAAACGGAATTCAATCCAGTAGACAGTGTCCAAAGCGAACCCCTAGGCGATGGCTCCCTCGACGATCCCCTGATTTTGGCCTTTGAAATTGATGCCGGAGAACTGATCGGGTTCGATGGCCCTGGTATCGTAAATTTGTCAGACTTGAGGTTGGACATGACCTTCCAGCCCGTCCCAATTCCCGGCTCCTTGCTGCTGCTGATCTCCGGCCTGATCTGTATTTTATCAATTAAAAGGAAATCTTGCGGCGCCAACGGCAATCACGAATAGCCGTTTTGGCGGCCGTCAACGTATATTTGATACCGCTGCGGGATCGGTTGTCCCGATTTCCGAACAGGTTGCCTGGTAACTAGCGCGCTCGACCGCACTTTTATATACCACTTTCCTTCTTTTCATTGCACAAATCTTCCAAAGCGTGGGGCGGCTGATGGTTAAGCGCCAATGGTCGGCAGGTCCCATGTAATTATTCGTTCTCCTGGGCAGACGTCTTCGTTCATCTTCGCGCAACTTATCTTTGGAATATATCATCGCTGGCTTAAACAACCTATTTTCTTGACAGTCCTGTTGCTAAATATTATCAATAAACAATAGCTGTTATCTTTGATTCCGGTTCTCGACCGGTTCCATCTCAGTTGAAAAAAGCCTCATCATCCGCCTTTGGGGGCAGATCCTCAAAAGCGTGCGTCGCGTCTAGGAATATCGAATGGAAGCATTGATTGCCTGCCACGAATGCGATTTGGTTCACCGTGTCAAACCGTTGCCTAAAAAAGGGGTTGCCAATTGTATACGCTGTGGATCCGTGCTTTACCGCCATAAACCCAACAGCCTGGAGCGGACTTTGGCGCTTTCGCTGGCGGGTCTGGTGTTATTTGTGCTGGCCATCTCATTTCCGTTTCTGGCTTTAAAGATGGAATCTCAGCTTCATCAAACCAATCTGATCACGGGGATAAAGGTGCTCTACACCCAGGACATGCAGGGCCTTGCGGTCGTGGTGCTGCTCACCACCATCCTGGCGCCCCTGGCACAACTGCTGGGGATGCTTTATTTGCTGCTGCCCTTGCGGCACAATCGCGTCCCGCCCAAATTTGCGCCGATCTTTCGATTTGTGCGCGGTTTGCAACCCTGGAGCATGATGGAGGTCTTTATGCTGGGCATTCTGGTATCCGTTGTTAAGCTGGCTAAAATGGCCCAGATTGTTCCGGGGATCGCCATTTTTTCATTTTTTGGACTGATCGTGGTGCTGGCCGCGGCCACTGTATCCCTGGATCCCCATGAAATCTGGCATAGATGGGAGAAGCTGCGATGAAGCCGATTCCTTTCACCGCGCGCAATGCGTCGCAGATCAGTTGCCACAGCTGCCATCTGCTTTGCCGGATCAACTTCTCGAAAATCGGTAAATCTTTAGTCTGTCCGCGCTGTGGATCAACTTTGCATCAACGCAAGCCGAACAGCCTCAAGCGCACCTGGGCCCTGGTTCTGGCGGCAATCATTTTCTATATTCCCGCCAATCTGCTGCCCGTCACGGTAGTCATATCATTCGGTAAAGCCCAGGCTGATACGATCATGAGCGGTGTCATCTATTTTATTGCCAGCGGGATGTGGCCGATCGCCCTGGTCATTTTTGTTGCCAGTATTTTGGTGCCGATGTTGAAGCTGATCATTCTCACATTTTTGCTAATTACCGTGCAGCGCAAATCCGCCTGGCGGCCCAAAGACCGCACGCGGCTTTATCGCCTTACCGAGGCGGTCGGCCGCTGGTCCATGGTTGACATTTATGTGGTCACGATTCTGGTGGCACTAGTCAACTTAGGCAACCTGGCAACCATAAAGGCCGGACCGGGCGCGGGGTTTTTTGCCGCGGTGGTTGTGATTACCATGTTTGCCGCAATGAGTTTTGACCCCAGACTGATATGGGATGCAAAGGAGACCCTCGATGAGTGAAGAAAATGCCCGCAAAGAAGAGGTCCATGAGCTGCCCGATGCGGTCGTTTCAACCCGCAGACACCAGATTTCGATTGTATGGTTTGTTCCACTGGTGGCGCTCCTCATCGGAGGCTGGCTGGTTTATAAAACTTTATCGGAAAAAGGCCCGATCATCACCATTGCATTCAAATCCGCCGAAGGGCTTGAAGCCGGCAAGACCAAGATCAAATACAAAGATGTGGAGCTCGGTCAGGTGACGGAAATCCGACTCACGCCGGATCTTTCCCGGGTGCTGGTGACGGCCGAGCTGGTCAAAGAGGCGAAAGAATTTTTGTCGGCCAACACGCGATTTTGGGTCGTGCGGGCCCGGGTCGCGGCCGGCCAGATTTCCGGACTCGGCACGCTTTTTTCAGGGGCTTACATCGGACTGGATCCCGGCAAACCGGGATTGCCCGGGTCTCAATTTGTAGGAATGGAAATCCCGCCGGTGGTAACCACGGATTTGCCCGGCCGGCATTATAGACTGCATGCCTCACGCCTGGGATCTTTAGATATTGGTGCACCGGTTTATTTTCGCCAAATCAAAGTGGGCCAGGTAGTTGGTTACAAACTCGAGGAAGACGGCGAGGCCGTATCTGTTAAAATCTTTATCAATGATCCGGTTGACAAACAGGTTCACAAAAACACCCGCTTCTGGAATGCCAGTGGTCTGGATTTTGCGGTTGATGCCGGCGGCATCCGGGTCAATACTGAATCCCTTGTGACCATTCTGATCGGCGGAATTGCCTTCGATACACCGGCCAACCTGGAGCCGGGCGGTCCGGCGGAAGATGGCGATAACTTCAAGCTTTATGAATCGCGCGAGCGTATTTTCGATAAAACATACACCGAAAAAAGCCGCTGGTTATTATATTTTGAAGGTTCGGTCAGGGGGCTGACGGTGGGATCACCGGTCGAATTTCGTGGGATTCCCGTCGGTCAGGTGCTGGATATCAACATGGAGTATGATGCCGCGAAGAAGGTTTTTCTGATCCCGGTTCTGATTGAAATAGAGCAGGAGCGGATCAAAGTCATCGGCGAAATGAACGAGACCGATCGCAAAGAGCAAAATGATTACCTCGTGGCGCAGGGAATGCGGGCCCAGCTCAAAACCGGCAGCCTGATTACCGGGCAACTGTATGTCGATCTGGATTTTCATCCGAATGCAGAGCCGGCGCAAATAGTCTGGGAGGGCCGCTATCCGCAGATGCCGACGGTGCCGACTTCCATGGAAGAAATTACAACCAGTTTGACCCATCTTTTGAAAAAACTTGAAAAACTGCCCATCGAACAAATCGGCAACGATTTACGGGATACGGTCCAGGGCGCCAAGCGCCTGGTCAATTCAGCCGAACTGCAGGAAGCCATCGCAGCCTTAAACCAAACGCTGACTCAGGTGCAGCAATTTACCGCAACCTTGAGCAAGGTGATTACCCCCGCACTGAGATCCACGGTTGCCAACTTGAATACGACGCTTCAGCATACCCAAAAACTTGCCCAGAATTTTGATCGGACGGTTGTGCCGGAATTAAACACCACCCTGAAAGAAGCTCAGTCCACATTGAATACCATTAAGGGCTCGGTCAGCAAAGATTCGCCGCTGTACTACGAACTGATGCGTGTATTTAAAGAGCTTAGCGGGGCTGCGCGTTCGATCCGCGTGATGGCTGATTATTTAGAGCGAAATCCGGATGCGCTGATTTACGGGAAAGGGAAAAGACGATGATAACCAATAGACACCCGCAAAACCTCGGCTTGATAATTTTTATAGGGCTGGTTTTCCTGGCCGGATGCCGCAGTGCCACCACGCCGGTGGAATTTTATACATTGGCGCCATTAACCTCTGTTTCAGAGGCGGATAAAATTGCCGGGTTAGGAGACAACATTGCTGTCGGCGTCGGACCGCTGCAGATTCCCAAAATTATTGACCGGCCGCAAATCGTCACCCGCATTGGTCCCAATAAAATCAATGTCGATGAATTTCATCGCTGGGCCGGTTCAGTTTATGAGGATTTTTTGAGGGCCGTGACGATGAATCTTGCGGCCCTTTTGCAATCCAATCTGGTGGTGGCTTTCCCGTGGGAAGAGTACGTTGATCCGGATTACCGCGTTTATCTGGCGGTCCATCAATTCGACGGCCGGCTGGGACAATATGCCCAATTGGACATCACCTGGACCATAACCGCCCGGGAAGCCCTGGAGATATTGTTCGTACGCAAGTCCTTGATCAGAGAGCCAGTCCAGGGGGATGATTATGATGCCTTTATTGCAGCCAAAAGCCGGATCCTGGCCAGGCTCAGTCGACAAATCGCCCAGGGAATCAAGGCGGCACACGGCGGTCAGTAAACCCCTGAGCCCAATAGAGCGATAAACGCTTCCTCAGACGTGAATTGTTAAAGGATAGAGTTCACTGAAGTGGCGGATTGAGCTAAAGCCGCCCAAATTCTTCGACCGCTTCAATAAACGCAGCAATGTTTTCAAAGGGCGCAAAATCGATGTCGTAGGCCGGTGCCAACAGCAGGCCTTGTGGCCCTAAAGTTTTAATGCACCGCTTGACTTCGGACCGGATCTGATCCCGTGTCCCCCAGTCCCACAGACGTGCACTGCCAACGGCTCCCCACATGGCCAGACGATCGCCGAATTCACGCTTGATGGCGGCACCATCCATGCAGTCCGGCTGGATTGGGTTGATGACATTCACACCGATATCCACCAGGTCGGGTACAAGCCGGGTGAAGTCGCCGTCGCAGTGATAGAAGATCAATAAATCCGGTGATTCCTCCCGCGCGATATTGATTACCCGGGCCAATCGACCTTTAAAATATTGGCGCCAGGTGGCCGGGCCGATCATCAAGCCGGTCGGCATGGCCACGTCATCATCCAGCAGCAGGATGTCGACACCGGCCCGGGCCAAAATGAGCGCGTTTTCAATCAGCATCGATGTCAGCTGATCGAGCAGGTAGTCGGCCATGCCACGACGGTCCACCAGATCGGTCATGAAATTTTCGAAACCGCGCAGGCGCCAGGCGGCCTCAAACAGTTCACCGCCCAGGTGGGGCGGCGCACCGGCCACAGCAAATCCCTGAGCATGCAAACGCTGCACTTTTTGGCTGAGACCCGCGTGACGCGTTGGATTTGAGAGATCCGGGAAGACATATTTTACCAGATCCTTTAAGGAGCGGACGCTGGACAGCGGGCGAGCTGTTCCCCTTTGCGGGTGATATTGCCATTCATGGTAGGTGCGAAGCTGGGCCGGATTTCCCACATGGATGTCCTCCGGCAGCGTGTCCAAATAGCGCCGAAAAGTATCCTGGTTGTCCGGCGGATCGAACTCGGCGTAGCGGATGTCCAGATTGAAGTAATCCTCGGGCGCCGTCGGGGCAATGGCCTCCAGATCCTGGTCAAAAAACCCCAGGGCCTTTGGAATTCGATCCGGTTTACGGCAAAGCAGCGCTTCTCTTACCCGTTCGCGTGAATTCATCGAACCTCCTACCCAAGTGAATTAAAACCAATGGGGAGTTAATACCTGAATTTTGCATGCAAATAACGCTCAGTGAAGTTTACGGTCAAGTTACCGCAATAGACTTGCAGCGATGATTGTTACTCTAAAATTAAGGTATCAGTTAACCCTTGAACTTTTACCCATTCGGTTATACGTTTCATTGCAGATGACATCAAGTAAGAAAAACGATGAAAGGAATTTACAAAATGGCACAAAATCTATTGGAAATTGACGACAGCAGCTTTGAAGCCCAGGTGCTGCAGGCGGATAAACCGGTCCTGGTCGATTTCTGGGCGCCCTGGTGTGGGCCCTGTAAAGGTATTGGTCTAATAGTTGATAAATTGGCCGAAAGTTACGGCGACCAGATCCTGTTTGTCAAATGCAACGCGGACGACAGTCAGCAATCGGCGGCCAAATATGGCATTAAATCCATACCAACCCTGATGTTTTTCAAAGGCGGCAACGTATTCGATAAAATATCCGGCATGACCAATCAGGCCAAAATTGAGGAAGTGCTCAAAAAAATCCTGGCCGGCGAGCAAGGGGCGGCGCCGTTTATTGTTCAGTAACCTAATTATCAACTCAAATTTATGGTTGTATGGGGAGCCTAAACGACTCACCCTGTTTACTATGGCAGGCACGTTCTTAGCCGAGGTTTTCAAATGATCGATAAAACCTGTTTGATAGAAAATATCCGCATACGATTTAAGGACGGGATGACCGTCATGGTCGGCGGGTTCGGAGTTCCCGGAACCCCTTTTACCCTAATCGATGCGCTGCTGGCAAATGGCGCTTGCGGACTGACCCTTATCAAAAATGAGGCCAACGAAGACCATATGGGGTTGTCCAAGCTGATCGAGGCCGGGCATGCCAATAAACTTATCACCTCGCATCTCGGGTTGAATGCCACGGTTATCGGCATGATGAACCGCGCAGAAATTGAAGTGGAATTCTATCCGCAGGGGATTCTGGCCGAGAAAATCCGGGCCGGGGGTGCCGGACTCCACGGCATCCTGACCGATATCGGGATCGACACCATTCTGGCGCAAAACAAAGAGCTGACAACAATCAACGGACAGCGGGTCATGATCGAGCCGGCTTTGCGGGCGGATGTGGCTCTGATTCATGCCGCCGCCGCCGATCCTTTCGGAAATCTGATCTATGAAAAAAGCGCCCGCAATTTCAATCCGGCGATGGCCACCGCCGCCGGGACCGTGATTGTCGAAACCGAGAGGCTGGTGGCACTCGGAGAATTGGAGCCGGATATGATTCACACCCCCGGGGGCTTTGTCGACCATGTTGTGGTCTTGGACCAACTATCGGACGAATACGGAATTCTGGAGCATCATGTCTTATAAAGAAAAAATTGCCAAAAGAGCGGCCGCCGAAATTCAGGAGGGTCAGATCATCAACCTGGGGATCGGCATACCCACATTGATTCCCAAATATCTGGCCGGTAAGAAGCAGGTCATCGTGCACTCCGAAAACGGGATTCTCGGTATGGGAAACCCCCGCAAACGCGGTTCGGAGGATCGCAACCTGATCGATGCCGGCGGCACCTATGTCACCATCGAAACCGGCGGTTGCTATTTTGACAGTGTGCTCTCTTTTTCTCTGGTTCGCGGCGGCCGGCTGGACCTGGCTGTCATCGGTGCGCTGCAGGTGTCGGCCGCGGGCGACCTGGCCAACTGGATCATCCCGGGCAAGTACGCCCCGGGAATCGGCGGGGGGATGGAACTGGCCCAGAAAGCCCGGCGCTTGATCATAACGACCACCCACACGACCCGGGAGGGAAAGCCTAAAATTCTTCAAAGTTGTGATTTGCCCCTCACCGCCAAGGGATGTGTAAATACCATCATCACCGAACTGGCGGTGATGGATGTCGTTGAAGGGGGCGTACTGCTGCGGGAAATCGCCGAAGAAACCGAATTGGAGACCGTCATGGCTAAAACCGGTGCCACGGTCATGATACCGCAGGGGGATCTCCCCAGGTTCTAATCCCTTCTTATCGCCATGGCAGTGGTGATTATTCACTCCTCGATTGGTGTCAGCATCGGCTCCTTCGCATCCGCGCCTTGCCGGCCGGGCTGTTCACACCCCGAATTGAAAGCAGCTTCTTGTATTTATCCTGCATTTTTTTCGCAGCAATCTCCCGGGCACCATCACCTATTCGACCTCATTTTTAATCACGAAACAACTTTTGGCACCTCTTTTTGGGAATAGAAAGCGTATAAGATGTCCTGCTTTTGAGGAGCAGGGCAGCCAATGCTTTGCAATACCAAGCAGACGAAACTTTGCTCAAGTATACTCAAAAACAACCGATATAATTTGGATCGAGTATCCTGGTGGTGTAACCGAGGCGTTCAGGTCAAAGATCAAAAACAACTAAGGATCCCAAAAAATAAATTGAGCCCGGCTACTGGGTAATAAAAATCATTCCCATTCAAAACCCAGTAAACAGAAACCAGAAATCAGGAGCTATCATGGAAAAACAGATGTCCAAATTCAACCTCGTTTCGGTGGCAATTTTCGGTGTGCTGCTGCCGGCGCTCACCCTGATCATCGAAGCGACCTCCCATATGTGCGCTCAGAGCTTCTTTGATCCCATTCCCACCTGGGCTCATGTGGTGATAATCAGCTTGGTGCCGGTTGTGAATTTTCTGGTGCTGAAAGCCGTCTGGAAAAAAGAGCGAGCCCACTTTGGAAATCTGTTGGCGGCCAATGCGGTGGTAATCGGGATCAGCCTTTTTTATACTCTTCTCTACTTGCCCCTTTTACCACTTTCCGTGATTGCTATCCTCTTTTTCGGTATGGGGTTTTTGCCGCTGGCGCCTCTGCTCTGCTTGATTTACACAGCCCTTTGCCGGCGCCATCTCAAACGCATCAACAAGGGGGCAATGCTGCGGTACTCAAAAATCGGATGGGGACTGGGAATGGCGGCTTTGCTTCTGATGAGCCTTGAAGCGCCCCAAACGTGGACCCGGATCGGCATGCAGATGAGTTCTTCGGGAAACGTTGAAACCCGGGCTTCGGCGGTCCGGTTTCTCCGGTGGGCCGGGGATGAGGAGTTGATGCTTCGTATGTGTTATTTGCGCACCGGCCGGGCTACGGATATGGTCTCTTTCCTTTTTTCTCTCCGAAATCCGGTGACCCCGGAGGCGGCGCGAAAAATTTATTACCGGGTTACCGGAAAGCCTTTCAATGCTGTCCCCGCACCACCACTGCTGGCACGACATACGTTCGATTTTCCCGTTTTTGATCAAGGCCTGGGAGGCGATTCTGTGGCGGGCAGGGTGGACAATCTTCTGCTGGCCTCTTCAAGGCTAGATGGTTCCATCGATGCTCATGCCGGACTGGGTTATCTGGAGTGGACCATGGTGTTTGAGAATCAATCGCGCACAGCACGGGAAGCTCGGGCACAGATTCTGCTTCCGCCCGGAGGGGTAGTATCGCGGCTGACCCTTTGGGTGCATGGTGAAGAGCGTGAGGCGGCCTTTGCAGCCACTGGTGGGGTACGGGCGGCCTACACAAAAGTTGTCCGCCAGCGTCGGGATCCGGTTCTGGTGACGGCCAAAGGTCCCGACCAGGTGCTGGTTCAGTGTTTTCCGGTCCAGCCCCAGTCGGAGATGAAAATCCGCATAGGCATCACTTTACCAATGGTCCTGGGGCAGAAAGATAAGGGCGACCTCTTCCTGCCAGTCTTTTTGGCGCGCAATTTCGGCATTCCGGAAACCACGCGCCATGCGGTTTGGTTGGAATCTCAATTACCTCTGAAGGCCGTACCCGGATTAACCATGGAACAGCCCGAGAAGAAGCTGTTTGCGTTGCGCGGGATGCTGCCGTCATCGGGTTTGTCAACCCTTCGGGTAGCCATTGAATGCACCCGTGCTGAAAACAGACGCACAGCTTGGTCCCCCAATCCAGTGGCTGAGGGAGACACCATAATTTATCAGTCCATAGAAAATGTCATCCAGAAAGAATCCAAAAACGTTATCATCGTGCTGGACGGCTCCATGGCCATGGCCGAAGCTAAAACAAAATTGGTCAATGCCTTGAAGAAGTTGCCTTTGCACACACCCGTGGCTATGGTCTTAGCGGCCGACAACGTAAAAGAGATCCTTCCATGGGGATATGTTAACGGGGATGTCCTCAGCCGAGTGGCCATGTTTTTTAGACAAACCGATTTTGCCGGGGGCTGCGACAATCTGCCAGCGCTGGCACATGCGTGGGAAATGGCGGCAAGCCAAGGTGGAAACAGTCTCATACTGTGGGTACACGGCCCTCAACCGGTCTCTTTGGCACATCCCCAGGCCCTCCTTCAGCGGTGGGAGCGGCGGCCGAAACTAGCAACGATTGTTGATCTTCAGACAGCAGTCGGCCCGAATCGCATTGCCGAAGCTTTTCTGGACCGGCCGGGATATAAACTGCTTCGGTCCGCGCGGCCCCTTGATGAGATGCTGATCTTGATGTTTGAACAGTTGGAGGGCAAGATCCCACAGGCAGTTTTCGTGAGAAAGCAGCTCTCCGCCAACCAGCTTTCATCCCGGGGACAGGAACTGGCTGCAGAAGAAAAGACATCCAACCACTTGGTGAAACTGTGGGTCTATCAGCAGATCTTGGATTTGTGTACGGGTGGAGATAGCGAGCACCGTGACCGCGCCGTAAAACTGGCGATTCGACATCAATTGGTCACGCCGGTGAGCGGTGCGGTTGTTCTTGAATCAGACGAGCAATACAAAGACGCCGATCTTACCCCCGCCGATCCGGCAAAGGTTCCCACCATCCCCGAACCTGAAATGGTGTTCATTATGGGGGTGGGGTTGGTGGTGTTGCTGTGGCAGTTTTGGGTGCGGAGGCGATCATGTCCCGTCGTTTGATTGTTTTGGCGGTTTTACAACTCATTGCCGTATGGCCGGTGATCCACTGGTATGTGCTTCGGCTGCTGGATTCATCCGATTCGCCGGTGCCGGTGATTGCCCTCATCACGGCGTTCGTATGCATTAATCTGGACCGGAAATTGGAAACAAACCACGGTCATCGTCTCTGGCTGTCCGCGCTGATGATGATGGTATATGCCGCCACCTTTCCACTGCTGCCGCCGCTACTGCGTGCGGTGACGGCATTTGCCGCTGTTGGAACATTCTGGTGCGTTCGGGAGAATTCACTGCGCGGTCGAACCGGCCTGTTGGGACTTATTTTCCTGGCATTGCCGCTGCAGGCATCCATGCATTTTTACCTGGGGTACCCGTTGCGTGTGGTTTCAGGCTATGTGAGTGTTTTGATGCTTCGATCCAACGGCCTTCCGGTGACCCTGGATGGGACGCTGTTCCAGTGGGGTGCAACGCTCATACAGATCGATGCCCCATGCAGCGGCGCCAATATGCTGTGGATGAGTCTATACATGGCTTTGGCATTATCGGCGGTGTATCGGTTGCGATGGAAAATGACTTTATTTCTTTCCGGAATTTATGTGGCGGAGACGATTCTTGCCAATGCATGTCGGATGACCGCGCTGTTTTATATGGAAACCAATCCATTCCAAGGACTCGAGTGGCTCCATCCCATGGTGGGGATCATGGTGTTTCTGATCTCGGCGCTGGTATTGGCTTGGATTTTTCAGATATTTGCCGCCCGTTCTCCGGTCAACCCTTAAATATGCTGTCCAAGAGAGACGGACAAATCATAGCTGATCAAAACGAGATAATTTGTATAAATTTTTTATTACTATAATAAACACGAAATTCACATTTCAGGGACTCGTTTTTATCCTCGCCTGTCTATGTGCCGGTCTGGTGCCGTTATTGGATATCCGTATCAATGAGGCTCCAAACGGTCCGGCTTTTCCCGGCTGGCCAGAACACTTCAACGGCAAGACACTGGTGTCCATGTCTCTTTCGGATGTAGAGAAGCGATTTGACGCCAAATTTCCCGGACGCATGGCCCGCTTTCAAGCAGGCAAACAAAGCCTTGTGATTCGGTGGATCAACCGGCCGACTCGAAAACTCCACAGTGCGGCGGACTGTTACCGGGGCAGCGGGTTTCACCTGAAATACCTGCCTCTTGAAACAGACCGCGCTGGCAATCGGTGGGCGGCGTTCCAGGCTAAAAAGGTGCGAATCTATCGGGTGCGAGAACAAATCGTGGATGCTAACGGTAAACAGTGGACAGATGTCTCCTCCTGGTACTGGGCGGCGCTGCTGAGAAGGAGCCATGGTCCCTGGTGGGCCTTTACAGTGTCCGAAGTGGTGAAGTAAAAGAACACCAGTGGGTTATCCGCATCCTTATGCTTGCCTTCGGGCTTTCGGCCCGGGGAGGTCAGACCTCATAGTAATCCTTAACGACATATTTTTTATGCTTTATCTGTTTTTTTCGACGCTCGATTACCAATTCAGCTTCGGATATATTTTCGTGTTCAAATTGAAAAGTTATGTAATCTGATAAATTAAATTCCTTCGCAATATCAGCATAGAGACCCACTTTCCAGATACCGAGAAATTCTTGTGGAACGAATTTATCGTTCCGACAGACAATTCTGAATTTTGAATTTGGGAATATCATCCTCTTAATTAATTGCGGCACGATACTTTCTTCCAATCCATGATGCAACCTCAGCATCCAGCTAAACAAGGCTATAAAAGGGGCGGACGTGAATCCGCCCCATTGCAAAAGAAGACCTGACCGAATTATCCGTCTCATTTATCCAAGAATAACATTATGACAAAAGCAGTTTAGTCTATAAATGATTGGTCAGGTAGTAATTTTTAAAAGCAAGAGGCATGCCACCGGGTACGGAAACTGGAAAACAATTTAAATTCGGTTAGTTATGGAATCAGGAGTGACAAAAGAAGTTATGGAAATGGAAAGACAATAAACAAAATTGTGAAATACTATTCATAGATCTGAGCAATTTTTTTCCTGGTAATACTGATAATGGGCGTTGACAGCGGCCATTCCCTTTTATACCTTGAGACGGCTGGAATTTCCGTCCGGCGAAATGGATGGCTCGTCGGTCTTGTCCCGTCGCAGCTGCCGCTCTTTTTCCAGCACTTTACCAAGAGCATCTACCACTACAGGATCGAAATGACTTCCGGAATCATCCTTAATTATCCGAACGACTTGATCCGGTTTCATGGCGACGCGGTAAGGCCTTTCAGAGGATAGGGCGTCGAAAACATCAGCAACTGCCAAAATTCTGGCGCCAAAATCTATGGCCTCCCCGGCCAGGCCGTCGGGATAGCCGCTGCCGTCGAACTTCTCATGATGCTGTCCCACGATGGGAAGTAAATCGGCAAAGACTTCGATGGGCTCCAGGATGCGTAAACCAGTGCGTGGATGCTGACGGATGATATCATACTCTTGATCGGTCAAGCGGCTGTTTTTGTCGATGAGCTTTGCCGGGGTGCCAATTTTACCTATATCATGCAGCAGCCCTCCGCGATAGAGGTTATCCAGTTCTTCTCTCCTGATCCCCAAAACGCGGCCTAACTTTAAAGCCAGCTGCGTGACTCGCTCCGAATGGCCGGCCGTCCATTCCGATTTCGCATCGATGGCCCGGGCTAAAGCGATAAGTGCGCCCCGGCTTAGTTGATCCAACCGCTTATTTGCTTCCAAGGTCTCTTTGAGGCCTTGCTCCAAATCTTTGTTTCTCTCTTCCCAATCATAGGCGATAAATTCCAAAATATCCCTATGCCTGACCTTCTCACCTTCATCCGCCACTTGCTCGAATTCTTCAGCAATAAACTGATTTTCCTTCGTTTCCTTAAACAGTTTTTCCATCTGATAGATCAAATCATTGCCGCTGCCCTTCTTAACCTTAGATCTATAAATCAAGCATCCTTGCAAAGTGAATTCCACTTTCTGATCTGCCACCTTCAAACCCAACATCTTTGTTTTTTTGATAAAAGTCCAAAAAAAAGTTTCAATTTTTTCTTTTTTGGCTCTCTGAATCATTATTCCAACAATGTCGTTGGAGATGCGTGAGAAAGTCGCATGATTGAAATGCTCCATCACTTCGGCTCGCACATGTTCACTAAAAAGGCGGCTCATTAATTTTATTTGCTCAAAACTATATTTTAAGGTTAGCCGATTGTAATTCTCCAATTTTAAGGCGACAAAAACAAATTCTTGCCTCGATTTCAATTTTTCGTCTAACTGCAGCAGGAAAAAACGCAGAGAATAAAAGCCGGTCAATGGATCAATAATTGACAGATTTTTTAATCGGTTGCTCATATACAGAAGATTTATATATTTATATAAAGTCGGAACAATATAAGCCGTTGTGCCTGAAAAAAAAATCGACAGGTAGGAAAATTGAAGATCCCTTGATCGAAGGTAAACAAAGGCTATATATGTGAATCCCAAAAACAGCAGGGTGCAAATGGTGTTACGGAGAAATTTGAGCCGTCGATTGATGAAAAGAACCACAACCCCCAATGTGAAGACTAAAAACACGTTTTGAGCGGCAGAAGCACTGTATAAAAAGCGTTTGCTCAAAAGCATGACCAACGAATTTGCGACGATGGTTACCCCAGGCAAAACTCCAAGGGGAGTGGGATACTCATCATGGATCAATTGATCAGTGGCTCCTACAAGAATTATTTTATTCCTGATATCATGTGGATTAAATTTTTTCTGTAAAACCCGAGCGGCTGGAATAATCCGCAAGTTTGAAGGATGGACTAAATAATTGAGAGAATTTGTGCCGTCGGGAGAAGCCACAAAAAAAGCATCATTTAGCAATATTCCCTTTTCATCAACTTTTATATCTGATCTGTCCAGACCCAGGTAGCTTACAAGTATCTCCATTTCCAGGAAGAAAACAATCTCTTGCTCATCGTTGACACTAAAGGTACGAGTTTTTTTTACAAGCCCTTCTTGTAACGGTTTATTAACAAAACCGATAGAAGCCGCGGCATCGCAAAAATCTTTGACCGGTTTTTCCTGAGAATGCTTATATAAGGCGTAACCCAGAACTACGTTGGGATGGGATTTAAATGCAGAAGCCAACTCTTCATCATCCTCAGGTTGTGATCTTCCTGCAAAAATAATATCCAGACCGATAACCTTCGGCGAGTGCGCGGCGATGTTACGGATGAGTTGTGCGGAAATACTCCTTTTCCAAGGCCATTTGAGGTTAAGAAGGCGCCGGGAATCTTGATCGATGGCGATGATCGTAATTTCTTTTGCTTCTTGCGGGGTTTGATTGAAGAGCCAGAACGAATGCTCGGTAATAACATTATCGACTTTGCTTTGCGGGACGGAAAAGAAATTATCCGCAAAGATCAAGTACCACAACAGCAGAATGAGCCAAAGAATAAACGGGTGAAAATAATTCTTTTCCTTGATGGCGCCAAGCATCAGCGTTATTTAGCTTTCCCGGGTTGTTTTTTATTGATTGCCTTCTCGTTCATCCGATTATTCGATCTGGTCATCATCGTCACCCCTGCCGCCGCCAACTTCACCAATCACGGGCATGGACCCACGGTATCGCCTTGCGCCAAATGGGCTGCCAGAGCAGATTTTGCTATCGTCTGTGTATTTTTTCCATTGTGGCATATGGTGACCTTATCGTCATCAGCGCCAGCGTCGGTGTCAGCGTCAGCATCGGCGTCATACACGCCTGAATCATCGCCTGCGTCATGGTCCGTTTCGTCAGTGTTATTTTCGGCCGGCCTATTGGCACCATCGGCATCCTTCTCTTGATCACTATCGTCAGCGGCGTGTTCGACGTCTGATACTTTTATTATTCTGCCGCCCTTGGTAACCGCAAAAGCCTTATGCCGATGTCTCTTTGCAAGTTGATTGAGTGAAGTGAATACGGATTGGTCGCAATCGGCTACGATTATTTCGTCTTGTCCCACCTCAGACCATTTTTTGCCTTCCAGGTTGCCACTTATACCATAAGAAGGCAGCCCGTTATCATCAGCATAACAGTGAAATTTTTTTTCTTCCCCACCGTATTTTTTCAAGTTTTCACGGGTCAGAAACTGAGCATAGGCATGATCTGCTGCATCCAGCTTTAGAAAAAATAGGCCGAATTTCGTGCGCCAGCCCATTTCTTCCATCGCCTTGGCATAGCCTTTTTCAACGTGTTTTAATTTTAAGTGACCCAGAGTTGCGGGAAGCACATCGTTTTCTAAAACGTAATCTTCAACTGCCTTTTTGAGTCCTCTTATATTCGTTTCACAGACTGTATCCCGGGCGTGCGCCAGCGCACCGAAATAGGCATAGATACAAATACTCGAAAGAATTAGGATCACCGCTAAAGTGATGGCTAACTCAACCAGGGTATAACCCCGATTCATTTTAGCTAAACACTTATAAGCCCGCTGAAAAACAAAACGGCCCATTTATCTCTCCTTCAAAGATCAATTGTCCAGCTCTCAACCACTCAGGCGTGAGAACAGGTTATATTTGCTGTTTTTCCTGTACCTCGAAAAACTGCACCGCGGCTGACAGCCTCTCGAGATGTTCGCGGTGAGCCTTCAGCAGTTCTATTTGGCCCGCACTCCATTCGATATTCTTGTTTGCAGTGCCGTCCACCTCTCCGAAAGAGTTTATGGCTTCGGCTGTCTCTTCTCTTATAATGCTTAGTTTTCCGACAAGCGATATGAGCATTTTATTGACGGCCTTCATTTCTTCGATCAAATAGTCCTTTTTTCTGAGTTTCACAGTTGATGGCAGCTTGCCGTTCTCTACCTGCTCGAAAACCCATCGAAACCGATACAAGGGCCCTGTAATTCGCCGGAATTCAAGAAACGAGTGTAAACTAAGCATAGTGATAAGCAAAATTACGGCCGGCCACACCCAAGCGTTCTTCCCTAACATCCTATCGGCAGCAGAACTCCTGATTTCCGAGCTCAGGCTTTCGTCCGACATTTCAACCACATCGGGGAAAACAACCGCAATGACGAAAAAAGAGACGATCATAAAGCTGTAAATGAGGGTCGTGGCCAGGAATTTATATTGCAGTGAGCTGGTCACTGCAAAAGTTTGTCGGCGAATCTGTGTCATCTTATCAAGTCTCCCCTCGCTATTCTATGATAGCAGACCTTCCAGAAGTTGCGATTTTAGGCGGATGGCTGCAAAAAAATTGAAACTCTGGAAACTATGAAATGAGAAATTAGGCAAATCTTCTTGACTCTTGAATTCCTGCAAAAAAATTTCTCATTTGTTATCGAAAATGTTGCTGTCTGCCCTAGGATCCGATTCAGTTATTCTACTTTTGTGGATTCATAGCCTGATCTGCTGGTCGGCCGGCGATAAAAACATACAATATTCATGCCGATATTAAAAATTACTAAAATTACAGGATCTTACAATGTAACAGGAAACCGAACTCATCAATCTCCGTCAAAAAAGTGTCGCAAATTGTCATAATTCATCAATCTGCTATTAGGGGATCTATATTTCGCAAAAGTCAACTTACGAGGAGCTGGATGGATCAATTTAAGCCGTATTTGGTTCGAACAAGAAGGGACTTAAAACCCTGATTCTGCGTCCTGTCGTTTATGCAAGGGCAACGATGCTCAAGCAACCACAACAAAGCTAATTAAATAGAGTATTCTCTTTTTCGCTGACATTTTTATCAGAACCATTTTTAATATTCGTCCTCACGTCGGGACTGTGGCAAAGTAGTATTTTAAATTCATCTGGCGTGATGACCAGCTGGGACCGATGCCGGTGGTCTCCGGACCCATCGGTCGGGAAAAGATTTATTACGAAGCCCCGCCGGCAGACCGGCTGGAAGGTGAGATGAAAAGTTTTATCCGCTGGTGGGAGAAAAGCCGGAATGAAGCAGAGAGTTAGCAATGCTTGGCGATCATCGCCTGCCAAGCGTCATAGTCTTCCTGGATTTGCCCGGCCGCCTGACTGGGTTCGAAAACATTTTGGCTGTAGTGCAGCGAGGCGAGATCATTGATGCTTTTAAATTTGCCGACCCCCAACCCGGCCATATAGGCCGCACCCAGGGCCGAGACCTCCTCCAAGCCGATATTGACGGCCTTCACACCCAACAGGTCGGCAATGAGCTGCATCAGGAAGCGATTGCCGGTCATCCCGCCATCCACCTTGAGCTCGGACAAGGATACCCCGCTATCCTTTTCCATGGCCACGATGACGTCCTTGACCTGAAAGGCAACGGACTCCAACGCGGCTCGGATGACATGATTTTTGTCCGAGCCGAAGGTCAGCCCGACAATGGAGGCCCTGGCGTCCATTTTCCAGTGAGGTGCGCCCATACCGCTGAAGGCCGGGATAAAGTAAACCCCGCCATTGCTCTCGACGGCTCGCGCCATGGACTCTGTTTCGGCGCTGGAAGCAATAAGTCCCAATTGATCACGCAGCCACTTGACTGTGGCGCCGCAGGTGACAATGATGCCCTCCAGGGCGTAATCGATGCGTTCGACCGTGCTCCAGCAGATGGTGGTGACCATGCCGTGATCCGAAGCTGAGGGAACCGGGCCGATATTGCAAAGAATGGATGAGCCTGTGCCCAAGGTGGCCTTAGCCTCTCCGGGGTGGAAACAGCCTTCGCCAAAGGCGGCTGCGTGGGAGTCGCCAATCATGCCGGTAATGGGAATTGGCTTTGGAAATAGACCTTCGAAGTCCGAGGCCCCGTAATGGAAGGAGGAAGGAGCGGCCTTGGGAAGGACCAGGCCTGCGGCACCGAAAGCGTTTAGAAGGATTTCATCCCAATCGAGGGTGTGAATGTTGAACAAAAGCGTGCGCGAAGCGTTGGTGTAATCCGTGAAATATGAATCTCCATCCGTAAGCCGGTACAGAAGCCATGTGTCCACGGTACCAAAAAAAGCCTTGCCGGAGTGGACAGCCTCTTTTACGACCGGATCATTCTCCATCAGCCAGGCAAGCTTTGCACCCGAAAAATAAGGATCTATGATCAGGCCGGTTCGGGCGCGGATCTCAGCCTCGACGCTCGTCCCCTTGAGCCGTTCGCATATGGGCACGGCGCGCTTGCATTGCCAGACCACGGCCCTGCAAAGGGGTGCCCCTGCCTTATCCCACAAAAGAAAGGTTTCGCGCTGATTGGAAACACCCGCGGCCGCAATCCGATTTGAGACGTTCCGATCTTGCTGCACGGCATTGTCGATGCAGAGACGAACGGATGCAAGGACATTTTCATACAGTTCGCCCGGGTCCTGCTCCACAAATCCGACTTGGGGGTAGTGCGACTGCAGCGGGACCGCGGCTTTGGCCACGACACCACCATCGGTTTCGAATAGCACGGTCTTGGTTCCGCCGGTGCCTTGATCAATGGCCAGGATGAGATTGTTCATGGCATCCTCTGTCTTTGCTTACTAATTATATTTGAAAACCCGGTCCTTTGGGCCTGGGTTTTTTACTATTGCTAAAACTGCTTTCACAATGCCCGCTGCATCAATGTTGATGTGAGCTCGCATTTCATCTCGCGGTCCGGGTATGGCGAATTTGCCTTCCATGAACCCTAGACGTTTCACGCGGCAACAAAGCCCCTCCTCGGCCACGATCTCCGAGACCAGGCTGCCAACGCCACCGTGGATACTGTGTTCCTCAACCGTCAGCGCGCGGCCGGTCTTTCGAACAGACTTGATAATACCTTCGCGGTCCAGGGGGCGGATGGACGAAACGTTCACGACCTCTGCCCTGATCCCTTCATCATTCAAAATATTTCCGGCAGCGCAGGCCTCGTATACCGTGGAGCCCATGGCGAAAATGCTGATGTCCTCGCCTGGCCGCAACACGTCAATTTTGCCGGGCTCAATTTGATAGCCTTTATCGTGCAGGACGGGGAATTTAATACTATCCATCCTTATGTACACCGGCCCTTCGTACGCCAACGCATAGTTGAAAATCTGCTCTGTCTCCACTGGATCGGAGGGGGCAAATATGAGGATATTACCGAAGCCGCGCATGATGGACACGTCGTCAATGGCGTGATGCGTGCTGGCCAAAGCACCGTAGCAGACTCCGGCGTTCAGGCCCACCAGTTTAACATTGGAGTTGGAGTAGCAGATGTCATTTTTCACCTGTTCGTTTGCCCGGTGGACGAGAAAAGGCGCGGCGTTGGCCGTCACAGCCACGAACCCGCCCAGGGCCATGCCTGCGGCAGTTCCGACCAGGCTCTGTTCGGCGATGCCCACATTGACCAGCCGATCCGGGTATCGATCCTTGAAGGGGGCAATCTTGGCGGTGGAGGTGGAGTCGCTGACCAGAGCGACCATGTTCACGCCACGCTCCACGGCCTTGATGAAGGTGTCCACCATAACCTCTCTGAGGTCCTGTGCTTTTTCATGTGTCAGCATTTCAGCTCCTCCATGGCTTGCGGCAGCTCTTCACCTCTGGGAATTCGGTGGTGCCAACTGGGCTGGCCTTCAATAAAAGACACACCCTTGCCTTTTGTCGTTTTGGCGATGACCGCCTTGGGTTTGCCGTCGCCCCTGGGCAATGACTCGATCGTCTCGATCAAGGCGGCGGGATCATTGCCGTCAGTTTGACCCACCCACATCCCAAAGGCCGCCATTTTTTTATCCAATGGTTCCAGATCCATTATTTTTTTTGTGAAATCGGCCAGTTGCAAACCGTTGCGATCTACGATCCAGATCAAGTTGTCCAGCTGAAACTGGGCTGCAGCCATCGCCGCTTCCCAGTTGGAACCCTCCTGGAGCTCGCCATCGCCGGTGATCACATAGACCAAATAGCCACGCCCGCTCTTTTTGGCAGCCAGAGCCAGCCCGACGCCGACGGCCAGGCCGTGTCCCAGGGCCCCGGTGTTGACTTCGATAAAGGGTGTTTTCTGCCTGACCGGATGACCCGGCAGCAGGGACCCGAATTGGAGGTAGGTGTCGAGCAGCGCCTCATCGAGCAAGCCGGCCTGGGCCAGTGTACAGTACAACCCACCGACCCCGTGCCCTTTACTCAGGATGAAACGATCGCGGTCCGGGTGATTGGGATCGTCTCTCTGATACCTCAGCAATCGAAAGTACATGGAGGCCAGGATATCTGCCTCCGAAAGATCGGCACCGGTATGTCCCTGGCCGGCTTTGTAATTCATATTGAGGGTTTTTCTTCTAATTTCTTGAGCTTTTTCAACAACTTGGTTCGGATTGAGGGAAAAAGGATTGTTCATGCTGGCTCCTGGTGAACGGTATTGTTTACACATTGTGCTTATTTACATTTACGGATAATTTCGAAAAATAAATAACTCTATTCGAAAAAAAAAGCAACCAATTTAATAAAATTAAATAAAAATATATAAATATAAAAAGATGGCATGTTTGGGTTTATTAGTTATTATATATAAATATTAATATGTTAAGTATATTTTTTAATATTTTGGTTTTTTTTAATAAAATATTGACATTGTTATTCTTCTATGACATTCTCTTTTCGCATCGGCTAATCGAAAGTTTTCAAAACAAAGAAACGTAACCATGAAAGGAGAGGAAACATGAAAAGAATGTTTGCAGTAACGATAGCACTCTGTGTTCTTTTGGCGGCATCGATGGCGTTTGCCGGTAAACTCATGGTCATTATTACACCTTCGCACGACAACCCGTTTTTCAAGTCCGAAGCGGTCGGCGCCGAGTCCAGGGCCAAGGAACTCGGATACGAAACCCTGGTTTTGGTTCATGACGACGACGCCAACAAACAGAATGAATTGTTTGACACCGCCATCGCCCGCGGCGCTGCGGCCATTGTTATAGACAACGCCGGCGCCGATGCGAGCATCGCCCCTGTGGAAAAGGCCAAAAAGGCCGGCATTCCCTCCTTCCTCATCGACCGTGAGATCAATAAAACCGGTGTGGCCGTGGCCCAGATTGTTTCCAACAACTACCAGGGCGCCAAGCTCGGAGCTGAGGAATTCGTCAAATTGATGGGTGAAAAGGGTCCTTATGTTGAGTTGGTGGGCAGGGAATCCGACACCAATGCCGGTATTCGTTCCCAGGGCTACCATGATGTCATCGACCAATACCCCGATATGAAGATGGTTGCCCGCCAGAGCGCAAACTGGAGTCAGACCGAGGCCTACGAAAAAATGGAATCCATCATCCAGGCAAATCCCGATATAAAGGGGGTTATCTGCGGTAACGACACCATGGCCATGGGCGCCATGGCTGCGCTCAAGACCGCCGGCAAGGGGAAGGTCATCGTGGTAGGCTTCGACGGCTCCAACGACGTCCGGGATTCCATCATAGCCGGGGATATCAAAGCGACCGTGCTGCAACCTGCCTACCGCATCGCTCAGATGGCCGTTGAACAAGCCGACATGTACCTAATGAAAGGATCCACCGGTTTGCCCGAGAAGCAGCTCATGGACTGCGTGCTCATCATTCCCGCCAACGCCTCTAAACTTGAAACGTTTGCCTTGAAAGATTAATTTTTATCCATGCAGGGCGGCGTGCCGCACAGCGCCGCCCGCCAATCTTGTGCGGTCGGCCGTACGAATTCGTGTAGATCACTGCAGCCGCAACCCTTTTCTTCACCATTAATAGAGGTGCCTATGCGGAGAACATCCGGAATTGGCAGACAACTCCTTTCCCTGGTGGCCTTAAGTCTAATGATTTTCATCGTCGACGCCTGCACCATTGTCCACGACGACGATGAGGACGCGAAGAAAACGGATAAGAAGCTCGACATTTACTTTGTCACTGACGACTTCAAGCCCGACGAGTTTGTAGAAAAAATCTGGGACGATAAGGTTGTACCGTATTTTAAGGAAAAGTGTTTACCCATCAGCGACGTCCTGCCTACCTGGGCCAAGGATCAGGAAGCCGCCGGCCGGCAGTTCGGATACCGCGAAAAGGCCGAAGGCAGCCCCTGGAATTTCCGGGTCAAGGGCTCGGGCAGGATCGTATCCCTAAATACGGCCTCCAGGGCTTCCACCGTCGATGTGGATCTGGATCCGGCCGACGGCTCTGCCGATGTGCTCATTCAGATCGGACCGGTCATCAAGGACAGCGCCATCCGCGACTCGCTGGAATTCATTTCCTTTACTGATTTTACAAACCAGCTTGAGTTCGCCCGTCTCTCCAACGCCTTAAACAAAAAGGTTAACAAGACGGTCACCGGCGAACTGGATCGCGACAACCTCATGGGCAAGGGCATCTCGTTTAATGGTGCCTTCACCCAGTTGCAGGATTCCGACCTGATTCGCATCACGCCGGTCTCCCTTGAAGTAAAGTAGGAGGCCGGGATGAGCGAGAGTATCCAAAACGATGTCATCCTCAGAGCTGAACAGCTCACTAAAATTTTTCCCGGCACCGTGGCCTTGAACAAGGTCGACTTCAATGTCTACCGGGGCAAGGTCAATGCCCTGGTGGGTGAAAACGGCGCCGGCAAATCCACGTTGACAAAGATTCTCGCCGGCGTGGAAGCCCCCTCCAGAGGTGCGCTTTATCTGGAGGGCAAAAATGTCCGCATCCGGTCATTTCACGACGCGGCTTTCCACGGCATCGGCATGATACACCAGGAGCTGAATCTTTGTCCCAATCTGAATGTAGCAGAGAATATTTTTGTCGCCCGGGAGATAACCAGGGGCCGCGTTCACATCGATCATAAGGCCCAGTTGGAGAATGCGCGAAAGCTGCTCGATCGTCTCCAGGCGGACATCGATCCCGAGGCGGAAGTCGCCAACCTGCGCATCGGCCAGCAGCAAATTGTCGAAATCGCCAAGGCCCTGGCCCTGGACACCCGCATCCTCATCATGGACGAACCCACGTCGGCCCTGTCCACCGCCGAGGTGGAAGTGCTCTTTAAGGTCATCCGAGACCTCAAGAGCCACGGCGTCTCCATCATTTACATCTCCCACCGTCTTGAAGAACTCGCGCAGATAGGCGATCACATCACCGTTCTGCGCGACGGCTTCCTGGTGCAGGAAGCGCGCATGGCGGACATCGACATCCCCTGGATCATATCCAATATGGTGGGAGAAGCTGCGGACCGTAAATTGTCGCACACCAGCCAGTCCACCAGCGAAGAGGTGCTTCGGGTGGAGAATCTGCGCTTGCCGCGGGTGGGAGGCGGTTTCACCCTGGACCACCTTACCTTCCATTTGAAAAAGGGCGAAATCCTCGGCATATACGGCCTCATGGGCGCGGGCCGCTCCGAACTTTTCGAATGCCTCATGGGGCTGCACAAAGAAGACAAAGGCAACGTGTTCCTGGATGGCCGGGATGTCACCAACGGCTCGGTCGGCGATCAGATTAAGATGGGCATGGCCCTTATACCCGAGGATCGCCAGCGTGAGGGACTGGTGCAGGCCTTGTCCGTAACGCACAATATGACGTTGTCGAGCATCTGGAAATTTATCAAAATCTTTCATATCGTGGGCGAGAAAATCAATAACGCCGTTTTCAGCATGATCGAGGACTTGTCCATCAAAGTGCCCAGCCCCCAGGTGCTTATCAGCTCGCTATCAGGCGGCAATCAGCAGAAGGTGGTTATCGGCAAAGCGCTTTTGACATCGCCCAAGGTGCTTCTCATGGATGAGCCGACCCGGGGGATTGACGTGGGCGCCAAAGCCGACGTTTTCGAAATCATGAATAATCTGGCCGCCCGCGGTATCGGTGTTATCTTCAACTCTTCGGAACTCAAGGAGATAATTGCCGTATCGGACCGGATCATCGTCATGAGCAAGGGCAAAATCACCGCCGAACTCAAACGCGAAGACGCCACGGAGGCACAGCTCGTGGCGGCCTCTGCCGTGGGGCACAAGACCGAGGCCCAAGACACTACGCCATTAATGAGGATCAGCCGACCATGAATACGATCACAGCAACTGAGGAAACTCCTGTTACGAAGAAACAAAAGATTAAAATCGGCATGCTTCTTTTGAAGCTTAGAACTTTCATTGCCCTCTTTCTGGTCGTCGTCTACTTCAGCATCATGGCGCCAAATTTCCTGTCCATGGCCAACCTCGTGATCATGGTCAAGCACGTCTCCATCTATGCCTTTTTGGCCATCGGCATGACCTTTGTCATCATCACCGGTGGCATCGATCTTTCGGTGGGAGCTGTCGTGGGGCTGGCGGGTATGGTGGCCGGCGGCCTAATTTATAATGGGCTGCATCTGCCGATGTTCGGGGTGACCGTTTATTTCCATTTGCCCATGGTCATCCTCATTACCCTATTTGTGGGCGTTCTTTGCGGCGCTTTCAGCGGATTTCTCATCACGCGCTTCAACGTGGCACCCTTTATCGCCACCCTGGGCATGCTCTACGTTGCCCGGGGCGCAGCCCTGCTTTTATCAGACGGCAAAACGTTTCCCAACCTCGTGGGGAGCCAGGAACTCGGAAACACAGGCTTCCCCTGGCTGGGCGCGGGCACAATCGTCGGCATTCCCATCAGCATCTGGATTTTGGTATGTTTGGGCGCAGCGGCCGCCTATATCGCGGCTAAGACTCCCCTGGGCCGGCACATATACTCTGTCGGCGGCAATGAGCGGGCCGCCCTGCTTTCAGGCGTTCGCGTCAATCGGGTCAAGATGTTTGTGTACATGTTTTCGGGCTTTTGCTCGGCCATTGCCGGATTGATCATTGCTTCGCAGCTGGTGGCCTCGCACCCGATGTCGGGTCACATGTTCGAACTTACGGCCATCGCTGCGGCGGTCCTGGGCGGCACCTCCATGGCCGGCGGACGCGGAACAATCGGCGGCACCATTATCGGCGCTTTTGTCATCGGGGTGCTGGGCGACGGCATGGTCATGATGGGCGTTAGTTCTTTCTGGCAGATGGTTATCAAAGGCCTCGTCATCGTGGCCGCCGTTGTCGTTGATCAATTCCAACGGAATCTGCAGAGCAAGGCCGCTTTGCAGGAAGACTGAAGTATTAGGCCTCGAAAGCCGTTAATTTTTCCATTCCGGAGAAAGCCGGAATTCTGTAATATCGATGTGTTCCGGTTGCCGGATAATTTCCGGCATAACGGATCTTGAAATTTTTGCGAAACTTTCAATCAGAGGGAGATGTCATGAAGGTCATGGATAAAAAGATCTGTTTCGGTCTGATTGTCGCCACTCGCGGTTTCTTCAACCCGGTCCTGGCGGGAACGGCTCGCAAGGAACTGCTGGAACTGCTTGATGAACTTTCCATCGATTATGTGATTGGATCTGCAGACGCTACTCCTCACGGGGCGGTGGAAAATCTCGAGCACGCGAAAATATATGCCGGACTTTTCCGCCAAAACGCCGACAGGATTGACGGCGTGCTCGTCATCCTGCCCAATTTTGGAGATGAGCTGGGTGTTGTGCAAACCCTGGATATGGCCAAACTGAACGTCCCGGTGATGGTGCAAGCCTGCAACGACGACCTGGACAAGGTGGGCGTTTTCAGCCGCCGGGATGCCTTTTGCGGCAAAATCTCGGTCTGCAACAATCTCTATCAATACAACATCCCTTTCACGGATACCGCCCTTCACACTTGCGACATCAAGAGTCAGGTTTTTCGCGACGACCTGGACCGCTTCGCCCGAATTTGCCGAACGGTGAAAGGTCTGACCAGCGCCCGCATCGGTGCCATCGGCGCGCGTCCGGCTCCGTTTCAGACCGTCCGTTACAGCGAAAAGCTCCTGCAATCCTCCGGGGTCACGGTCGTGCCGGTGGATCTTTCGGAGATTTTCGCCGCGGCCAACGCTTTTGACGACAACGCGGCGCTCGTACAGGAAAAACTCGCTGAAATTCGAACGTACGGAACGATACCCGCTAAATTCCCGGACGAGCAGGTTCTACGTCAGGCCAAGTTCTCCGTGGCCGTGGAGGAATGGATGACGGCCAATGAATGTGTCGCCAGTGCGATTCAGTGCTGGTCCTCCATGCAGGAAAATTACGGCTGCGCCTCCTGTCTGACCATGAGCATGATGGGTGAACGCTTTATGCCCAGCGCCTGTGAGGTAGACGTGGCCGGTGCCGTATCGATGTACGCGCTATTGCTTGCCTCGGGTTCGCCTCCCGGTTTTCTGGACTGGAACAACAACTACGGCGAAGCAATCGACAAGTGCGTCAACACGCATTGCAGTAATTTTCCCAAGACCTTCTTTGGCGTCACACCCGAGATCGCTGACCTGGACATCCTGGGTGAAACCCTGGGCCGCGAAAATTGCTTCGGCGCGGTCAAAGGGAAGGTGGCCCCCGGTCCCATGACCTATTTCCGGCTTTCCACAGACGATCAACGAGGCGTGATCAAGTCCTATCTGGGACAGGGAGAATTTACTGACGATTCCTTTGATATGGACGGTGGTATCGCCGTCTGCAAGATCTCCGATTTGCGGTCGCTGCTGGCCCACATTTGCCAAAACGGCTTTGAACACCATGTGGCCATGACCCGCGGACACGTCGCGGACGTACTCGATGAAGCGGTTGGCAAATACCTTGGCTGGGAGTTGTACCACCACCAAAATTAATAACATTTTTAAATGGATGAATAGGGATGCTTGCAGAACAAAGACGACTGAAAATGCTTGAGCTGATGCGCGAGGAAGGAAGTGCCAGTGTCAGGGCCTTGAGCCAAACCTTCTCCGTCTCCGAACCGACCATACGTCAGGACCTGGAAAAGCTGGAAACCGAAGGCTTTATCGTTCGCAAGCATGGCGGCGCCTTTCTCAAATCCGTACCGCAGCAGGTCCAGGCCATGTCTCTGGAGCACCTGGAGAACATGGACAAAAAAAGGGTCATCGGGCGTAAAGCCGCCGAATTCGTGCATCATGGGGAAACCATCATCCTGGACGCCGGATCGACCACTACTGAAATGGTTGACCATCTGGCTATGAGGCAGAATCTGAAAGTCCTGACCAACGCTTTGAACATTGTGCTGAGGCTGGGCGTGGTGCCAAATTGTACGGTGTTCGCGTCCGGCGGCCAGTTTAAACCCCCGACCTTGTCTTTGACCGGAGAGAAGGCGGCTGAATTCTTCACTGATGTCTATGCATCCAAGCTCTTTCTGGCTACGGGCGGCATCTCCTTTGAGGCCGGCCTGACTTATCCGGGCTTAAATGATCTATATGTTAAAAAAGCCATGATCAAGGCCGCCAAGGAAGTCATTCTAGTGGCGGACTCCACTAAGATTGGCAAAGTTTCTTTTGCCTCTTTAGGCGGGTTGGATCTCATCCATTCTTTTATCACCGACGATTCCATTGCGGACGAAGACCGGCGCCGCTTTGAAGATATGGGCGTAAAAGTGATTCTTGCCAAATAGGTGCTCGGACCACCCGATCTGCTCCGCAATTAATCAATAAAAGATGCGATATCCCGATCATTGGGGGCAGAATCCATTCACAAGCTCAGAACAGGCTTGAATGGGCCCAAGGGCGCATAAGATCCTCCAGGCGGATTTCGGGCTTGCCCTTCACTGCACCAGAGCCGCACAAGCCTGCTGCCTGGCTCTCATCCTGCCGATGGTCATAAAGCAAAGACAGGGACTATCATTTTGGTTGCCACTCCCTGTTCTTAGTTCATCTGGTGCGCCAGGCAGGATTTGAACCTGCGGTCTACGGATTCGTAGACCAGGATCCTGAAAATTAAAAAACGTCGTAATTTCAACCGGATGATTCTACTCAACTTTTTCAACCAACTTTTATCTCATCACGCATTAAATTGGCAACCGCGTATAATGGATATGAATGCAGATATTCCTGCACGGAAAAGGGATACCCCGAGAATCGTACTCCCAGGGAACTTACGGATGATTTCTCTTTCAGGAAAAGATGCAGACTGCATAATGTCCCCCGGGAACCGCTCTTTACTTCAATCGGGATGATGTTTTGCCGTTGTTGGAGAAGATAATCCAATTCGGCATTGCTGGAGTGAGCTTCACGATGCCAGTAATATAATGAAGCCTTTCTTGCCGGGTTAGAATACGCCAGCAGCTCCTGCCCAACAAAGGCTTCTGCAATGGAGCCCCGATTTACCAAACACGTTTCAGGTTTCAGTATCCATTCGGCCAGATCGAGTTCAAGCACAGTCTGCGCCAATCCAATATCGAGAAAAATGGTTTTAAAACGATCGGGATTGACTGTACCACCAAGAGGTATCCCACTGGCGGATGTGTGCCTCACGTCATGAACAACGGATGCCTTGAGAAGTAAATCCAAGGCCGGAGCCAGCTCCCTTTTTCGCCAGTTACCCGCCAGCCGGCTATATTTGAATTTTCGACCCATCAAGCGGGGAACTTCATTAAATATTATTTCAACGTATTTAATCTGGTACTTTTTGACATATTTGGAAAAGTCCTGCCGGTAGGCTTCGATCAGGTCTGCCAGTCTTTTGCCGCATTTGTTCAAATCTTCGGTTTCCATCCAGATGAGCACTACTTCCGGCATACCGCCGGTTGCCAGGTATTCACCAAGAATATGGATTAATTTTTGATGTACTGGATTAATTAGAGCCGATCGATGATCGTGCTTCAGTAGAAGCTCGGCAAGCCCCTGATCTCCCTTTGCCAGCAGAAATTTGAAAAAAGACATGGGATACATATGCAACGAAGAAACACGCCCCACCGGCATCCCAATATTCTCCAGGACGAAATCCAAAAGAGAACCAGCCGCCAAAACATGCAATTCCGGCATGAGTTCATAAAAATATCTTATCTTTAAGTTAACGGCATTAAATCGGATCAAGTTAATCACTTGAAATTATGTAATAAAACATATAAAACCAAGCCTGTTCCAGTCTTGGCTGTTCCATTTTAGGATCAAAATTGAAACCCAATTTATTCCGTTGATAACAGTGCTGCAAATGAATTCAAATCTTCTTCTTCTTCCAGGATCCTTACCCGGTCGATAATTATATTTCGCTTTTCCTCAGTATATACAGGTGCAACCAGATTTTTGAATTTTTGGATCAATTCTTGCCAGGTAAGGGGGTTTTCTGGATCTCCTTTGGGATACTCAATTTTAGCAGAATACTTCTGTCCGCTTTGGGTGGTCACCGTAACCAGCGCCGGCCATTTTCTAGGATAATCTTTCTCAAGTTCAGGATTTATCACACAAAAAATTTTATCCATCAGCGCCTTTATTTCCGGTTTCTCTATATTTTCTAAAGTATACTCATCTAAAGTGGCCTGGTTACAGAGTATTGCAACTGCCGCCCCAAAGGGCATACTAAATTGAGCATCTACAATGGAGGCCGGTTTGCGCTTCTTTTCTATTGGCTCGGCCACCAGTGCAAATCCGGCCTTTAGAATTCCCAGGGTAACTTTTTCAATATCACCAATATCCAGCCGGTGTTCCCGCATGATCTTTAAAATTCCGTCAATGGGTCCCTGTTTGTAGCGGCAGCAGGAATGCGGCTTTATGCTGGTTCGCATGACCTCGTACGGCTGCCCCCATGTTTTTAGAATCCTGGCGGCATCCGACTGCGGCGAATAGGCATGTAAAAATCCGAATCGGCCTTCGACAACGGTTGCGGGGCCGCTGAATTTTTGGCCGGCAAGCAGGCCCGCCATCAAACCGCTGTGGGCAGCCCACCCGGGGTGCAGTCGTTTGGTAAAGGCCCCATCATTTAAAAATTCCATTAAGCCGGCGGCCTGGCTCCCGGCAATCCCTAAAGCATTGGTCATTGATTTTTGATCCAGCGACAACAACTTGGCGGCAGCAACGGCAGCACCCAATGTACCGCAGGTTCCCGTGGGATGGAATCCCCGGGCGTAATGGGCGGCCGGACCCAGTGCAATTCCAAGTTTGATGGCCACTTCATAACCGGCGACAACCGCTGTAATAAACTCCCGGCCGGAACTGCCCGCCATTTGTGCCGCCGCCATGGCCGCCGGCATAATGGCCACCCCCGGATGCAAGGAAGCTTCGTTGACGACATCGTCCAATTCCAGGGAATGGGCCGCTATTCCGTTTGCCAGTGCGGCATAGGGCGGTCCGGCTCGCATTCCGGTACCGATCACCACCGCCCCGTCGCGGGTATTGTCGACCCGGGCAATAACCACGTGAACGGGCAGACTTGAGTCACTGAGCGCTCCCCGGGCGGCCACGCCAATGTAGTCAAGGCACTGGTATTTGACCCGATCGATCAGGTCGCTGGATAAATCCCGATAGCTTAAATCGTGGCAGCGCTGTGAGATTTGAACGGTTTCATGCATAATTTTTCCCCTTGGCATTCAGTAAGCGGAAGCGCTAAAGGCACGTCAGTGCGCTTGTCTTTTCGGCCGATGGCCGAAAACCCGCCAGCGGCGGACAAGTCCAAGCCACCCTTTATGCGGCTGGTAGTTAATTTTTGCACTAAAATTCAGGTATCAACTAACGCCAATATATTCTTGACAATCAGAATTGTCAATTATATATGGTCGACAATATATTGTATCCGATGGGATTTAAAACCGATGCCCCCCATGGGGTCCTGCCGGCAACCCCCCGGCGATGACGCTCGAGCAGCGGGTCGAAGTCTATAATCGGGCATACTAAAAGTTCGCTGATGGCGCTGAGGCGCAAATCAGACGGTCTGTCATTGCGGATTTTGAATAAACCATAACTGTCGATCCGGAGGTGCCGGTGGGAGCTACCCATCCCATTGCCAGCTATAAATATATTAATATGCTCCGCAAGTTAGAACAGCTGCCGCTTGTCTCTCCCTATGTCAAGACCCGCGGATGGCCTTACCTTATTGCCTGGGGTCATCGCCTGGCCGGTATAATTCTGGTTTTTTACGCCTGTTTGCATATCTATACCCTGTCCTGGCTGGAAACGCCCGACCAGTATAGTGCCAAAATGCAGATTTTCGGTTCCTCGCTTTTTGTTTTTTTTGAATGGCTGCTGGCGGTCCCGGTCATATTCCACGCCTTAAACGGCGGTCGTTTGATCCTCTACGAAAGCTTTGGAAACCGTGAAGACAGCGCCGTCATCAAGTGGTTATTTATCTTTTCGGCTGTTTACATCATATTCTTAGGCATCTTGATGATTGGGGGAAACCAGAGTGTCTCTGCGCTGTTTTTCTGGCTCGCCATGCTGGTGGCGGCCCTGAGCCTGGTATATGTGGTGGCTCTTAGAACCCGGCATACTGCCATTTCCCACCTTTGGAAGCTGCAGCGTATCGGCGCTGTTTTTCTGCTCATCATGATTCCGGCCCATCTTATTTTCATGCACCTTAACCTTGCGGTCGGTCATGAAGCCGGGGTGGTGATCGCCAGAATGCAAAGCAGCTTTATTAAATCCGTCGATCTGGCATTGATTCTGGTGGTGCTCTTCCACGGAGGATACGGACTGTTGTCCATTGCCAAAGATTACCTGCCGACCGGAATCCTGCAGCAGATGTGTACGGCTATTGTTTTCGGGGTGATGATTGCCTTTGCCTGGGTGGGTGTCCGGTTGGTTTTTTTAATATAAATAGAATTTTTTTAGGGTTTTAGTTTCCAATTACAACGATGCCATGAAAACTGCACTGCATATCCATTCAACGATAAATTGCGATCTTTTGGTGATTGGGGTCGGTGGTGCCGGCTTTCGCAGCGCGGTCGAAGTCCTGGAGAAAAGGCCCGAAACCCGGGTCCTGGCGATTACCAAAGGCGCCCATCCCCAGAAGTCCCACACCTCGACCGCCCAGGGTGGACTGGCAGCGGTGGATCCCAGAGATCCGGTGGACAAGCCCATCTTTCACATGTTCGATACCTGGAAAGGGTCCGACTGCACCGCCGACCAAAATGTTATCAAAAAAATCAGCGAAGCATCGTGGGATGAAATTATCTGGCTGGAAAACAGAGGTATGCATTTTTCCCGCAATCCGGATGGCAAGCTAAGCAAGCGAACCTTCGGCGGACACACGGTCTCTTTTGGAAAAGCCTCAGCTTACCGCGCCGTCTTTGAATCTGATCGAACCGGCAAAGGTATCATGGACACCGCTTGGGGAGAGGCCATCAAGCGCAATATTTCCTTTTTGAACAAAACCCTGGTCACCGAACTGATCCTCAAAGAAAACCGCTGCGTGGGCGCTGTTATTTTTATGGAAAATCAGGGAAAATTCGTGCGCGTGCTTGCCGGAGCCACGATTATGGCGACCGGCGGCTGCGGTCAGGTTTTCAAAGTAACCACAAATTGCCGCCAGAACACTGGAGACGGCCTGGCGGTTGCGCTTCAGGCGGGGCTTCCCGTAATGGATCCCGAGGCGGTCCAGTTTCACCCGACCGGGATTGTCGGCCCCGGCATTCTGGCCAGTGAAACCCTGCGATCGGTCGGCGGAATACTACGCAACAGGGACCTGGAACCGTTCATGGAGCGCTATGCCCCCAAAATGAAAGAGCTGGCACCACGGGATCTCGTGGCCCGGGCGATTGAGTCGGAAATCCGCCAGGGACAGGGAATTGTAAATCCTGATCATAATATTCCCCATGTCTGGATTGATCTGACCCATCTGCCCCAATCGGTGCATGATAAGCAGATACCGGAAGTCACAGGATTTTTTAAAAAATATGTCGATCTTGATCCCAAAACCGAACTTTGCCCGGTGCGACCCAGCAACCATTACCACATGGGGGGCATTCCCACCGATGAGTTCGGTCAGGTGCAGACGGCCTCCGGGCAGGTTGTAGCGGGGTTGTATGCAGTGGGCGAGTGTGCGGCAGCCAGCTTTCACGGTTTCAATCGACTGGGGACCAACTCGATACTTGAGTTGATTACCATGGGGAGATTTGCCGGCCGGAAAGCATTGGCGTATTTAAAGGAAGTCGGAACCGAAACGCTCGCTGACAAGACGCAGGGGGCTTCTTTTGCACGCTTTTCGCGTTACCTGGAGGCCACCGGCAAAGACAACATTGGAAAAATCCGAAACTCTCTGCAAACCTTGATGACCGAAAAAGTCGGCGTGTTCAGAACCGGGCCGGAGTTGGCGGCGGCTGTAGATGAAATCAAAGGGCTCCAAGAGCGTGCCAATCAAAGCGCGCTGGCCGGCAAAAGCCTGATTATGAATCAGGAACTGGTTCAGCACTGGGAGCTGGACAACCTGCTGGCTGTTGCCATGATCATCACTGAATCGGCGCTGCAACGAAAAGAGTCAAGGGGAGCCCATTATCGCGATGATTACCCTGATCGCAAAGATGGGTTCAACTACCACACCCTGGCCTGTATGCGGGAGTTTAGCAAAATCGAATTTGATCAACGGGCCATTGATATGAGTATTTTAGAAGCTGGCGGCGAACATTCAGAGCATTTCAATATGATAGAAAGAAAATACTGATTAATCCGCCCGGTGAAACATCAAAATATTTTCATCAGAATTCAAAGTCCAAATTTTGTTTAGCCACATCTGATCTCTTATTCTTCAGGGTGGAGAATTTAAGGGAAATTATATAGATGGTTACGACATATAATCTCACACTGAAAATCAGTCGGTATGACCCGGCGGGCAAACGCGGCTGGATTCAGGATTACCAGCTCGAAGCCGGACGCATCCAAAGATTTGTGGATCTTTTCCGCAAAATAAACGAGGAACAGGATCCCACCCTGACCTGGGGATCCTCCTGTGAACATGGCCAATGCGGAACCTGCTCTGTTATCGTCAATGGCAAACCCCTGCTGGCATGCGAACTTCTGGTTGAAAAGGCCGTCAAATATTTCGCTACCACAACCTTTTCGATCGAACCGTTGGACGTGGCCCCGGTCCTGCGAGACCTTGTGGTAGATCTGGCAGAAGCCTACGCCCGCATCGATAAGGTCAAACCATATATTATCGATCCGGCACCCCCACCGACTAAGGGACATGAATACGCCATTGATCCGAAATTGCTGGATCGCTATGTCAACGCCACACGATGCATAAATTGTTTTTGTTGCGTCTCAGCCTGCCTAGCCGGCCATAAAAATTTTCTGGGCCCGAATGCCATGCTGGCCAGTATCGTCCGTGTGATGGACCCGCGCGAAAAAGAAAAAAAAGAGCGCTTAAAAATCCTCTACAGCGACCAGGGGCTTTACCGGTGCCATTCTTCCCAGGCGTGCTCATTTGTGTGCCCCAAAGAGATTAACGTGGCACATTTTATGGCCCTGGCCAAAGCCGGCGAGTTTAATCAGGATCTATAATACCTCAATAACGTGTAATTATCTGAACATTGATGAATAAATCGAACGATACTGGAAGCTGCGTCTGGAAAATAAGGACAAGTTAATGAACAAATATAGCGGCAAAATTAAGTCCATGGATTTCAAGCCCCAGGTTCTGGGAGAACAGGTATCGCAAATTCTAATCGAAGCCATTTTAGAGGGAGCCCTAAAGCAGGGAGATCAGCTTATCGAAGCCGATCTTCAAAAGCTCTTCAATGTCAGCCGCTCTCCACTGCGGGAGGCCTTTAGAGAGTTGGAAAAAAAGGGCCTGGTTGAAATCATTCCGCGCAGAGGTGCTTTCGTCAGAACGGTTACCACTAAAGATATTAAGGAAAATTTCCCGGTCCGGGCGGCACTGGAAGGTCTTGCAGCCCGACAAGCTTATACGAGAATGACCGCAACAGACTTAAAGCAAATAAATAAAGCGTTTAGCGGTATGCAACTGGCAGTCGCTAAGAAACAGTATGCCAAATACCGCAACCAGCACCATGTATTCCATGAGACCTTTATCAAGGCATGCGGCAATAATCTTTTAATCGAACTGTTGGAGACTTTACGGATGCACCGGTTGTGGTATTTTTTGTCATTTCAATATCACAAAGAGGATTTCAAAAAATCCCTGGCCGTCCATCATAAAATTTTAAAACTTTTTGAAGGGCGGAACACTGATCTGAACGAATTGGAAAACCTGGTCCGGACTCACATCGATGAGGCTTTGGACTTTTTTTTAGATTACATTCAAAGTCATAAAGCAATTCCTTAACAGTTAGTATTCTCTTTTTCGCTGACATTTTTTTCAGAACCATATTTTTGTAGTGTAAAATAGGTAATCTCCGGCGGAGCCGCGATCCGGAAGGGAAACACAAGCGTTCCGATCCCGCGATTGACATAGGTGTATCCATAAGGCTCTTTGATCAGCCCTGCCTGATAGCGAACCGGGTCTTTGATTGGAATAAAGTGGTGCGATATGAGCGGAATAGCCACCTGCCCGCCATGTGTGTGGCCGCAAAGCGTTAGGTCTATTTTTGTTCCATTTTTAATATTCGTCCTCACGTCGGGACTGTGGCAAAGTAGTATTTTAAATTCATCTTGCGGGACTTTGCGTAAAGCCGCTGCCAGGTCGCAGGAAAACCAATAGTCGTCCGTTCCTGCGACATGCAGCCTTGACTGACCGCGGGCCAACTTTTTTGAGCTGTTGCGCAAAACCCGAATACCAACTCTTTCCAACCCTCGCACTAGGCGCAACTCTGTCTTTTTGCCGTCCCACTGGTCGTGATTTCCCAGCACTGCTATTTTTTCGCCACCATCCAAATTTCCTAAAACGTCGACAACCATTGAGAGATAGTCGTCTTTAATTGTAGGCATCCATCGCTTCCAGAAGTTGTTAACCGCGCCCGTTATAATATCACCGCTAATCACCACGAGGTCCTTTTCCAGCTGATTGATTTCCCTCACCACCTGCATCAGGTAGTCCCTACCCACCCAGAAACTCGCATGCAGGTCTGATATTTGTACGATGCGAAAGCCGTGAAATGAAGCTGGGAGATTAGGGAAACTAATGCGCACGTGCTCGGTTTTTAAATTGTTTCGTCTCTCATAGCCGATTCCCAAAAAAGCCAGCACCGATAGGCGAAAGCTGTTCTTGAGGAATGATCGACGGCTGATTCTTTTACTTGAAAATACTTTCATTTAGGGTGCCAAGTTTTATCTTTTTTGCAGTGAACAACAGGATTTGAAACGACTACGTTTAGCAATTATACTGTTGATTTCAGAATATGCCATCAAGGCCTATTTTGAACTACTCTAATTCTACTTGAGGTGATGTTCTAATTTTTATCGGAATATTTACGGAAAATCTTAAATAAAATATAGGTTAGGCAATAAGAGCTGCAGCGGTATTAAGGTGTTTTATATCGCTGATCTTTCATGAGCAGGACAGGGTGAGGGGCATGGATCAATGGTCTTCATTGCAGCAGCGAAGTTGGATTTCAATATTTTATACAACTATAGGGTAAATATTGGTGTCGAAGATAACTTTTTCCTGCATCGTTATATCTCTTCGAACTCAAAAGTCCCGGCATCCCGTAAGGTTGCCTCAGCCAATTGGATTTCCGTATCAAACTGACCGAGAACTGCGTTCAAGGCTTCTTTTTCATTTAGAACAATACCATTCTTTTCTGGCATGTCATTTTTTTGTTATCCGCCAATGCATCCACAAAACCTTACGGTCTTTGTCTGAGAAAAAATAAGTGGTCTAAGTCGCTTGTTGGGTGCGGACTAAAATGGTATTTCGCAATTTAGACACGGTGCGCTCAAAGCCTGAAAACGCCTTTTTGGATTCTTCTCCCCAGCTATTTTCATGCTCGACTGCGGCTCTGAGAGTTCTGACCTTATCTTGACAATTTTTCAGAAAAGGTTTGGCATCAGCTGTTTTCACAAAAATTGTCTGTTTCGCTTCCTCAAGGTCTTTTATCAACAGCAACAGTTCTTTGCGGTCATCCTCTTCGGCTTTATCCAGAATAACCTTGGCATCTGTTAAGATTTCTTCTAGTTGGGCGATACTCATTAATATCTCCTGTTCCGTAAAATACTCGGTCAGCGGATTATTTGCCTATTCGCACATCTATTAGTACCCTAATTGAGCGAAAGTCGAGGGTGCTCCAGCTTCAAGGCGTCCAAGGGCGAGGGGGTAGTTCGCCTACCCCGAGCCTTTGGCGACGCAGAAGATGGGGCGGCATCGGCTTTCCCGAAGGGTAAACAAAATGAGATTTAAAATAGATATTTACAACTCACTTATAATAACCTTAATAAATTGCAGCCTTAATTACAATTTGACAGTTTATTCAGAAAGTTAAAAACCTATCTGATTCTGTTTACGATCGTTTAGGGTAGTATTTTAGCTGGCTAGCACCTGATAGTCCTCTTCACCGGATATGCCGAGTCCGAGTTCAATTGCTCTCTTTATAAGCGGCATTTCCCAAACCGGCATTTGGATCAGGTTGTCGCGCGGATAGGATTGGAGAATTTTAACTCCTTCAACGTCGATCGCTATTCGGTCGCCTGAAGCCATGATGACACCGGGTTCGACGACTTCACCCTCTGCAGGCCCATTGGTTACAAACGATTTTCGCCCATCCATAATGATCAAATCAGGGCCCAGGGGCAAAGAAAGCTCGATCATTTTCATGTCCATGGGCTCGTCGGTCTTCCCCAGCCTGTAATCGGCGTGCATATGCTGCATGTCAACAGGGTGGGTCACACCAACAATGAGCTTCAAGCTCATCGTAAAACGGGCCAAGAAATGATGTTTCATGCAAGGTCACTCTTGTCCAAAAACGGGTTTAGAATGAGTCATAAAGTGAGTAATAATACGAGTCATTGAAAAAAATCCTCCTTATATGTAGGGTGGTTGTTAAT
>Ga0209791_1000033_pt1 | contig 107061 bp, 98 predicted proteins | sample WorMetTyACAVOLI1_FD_187422 | JGI IMG/M metagenome (GOLD analysis project Ga0209791, IMG submission 187422) | Marine gutless worms symbiont microbial communities from Max Planck institute for Marine Microbiology, Germany - Olavius algarvensis... ... | reverse complement strand
TGTTGCCGGTAATTGTTTGTTTTTGGCGAAATTAACAACCACCCTACATACAAGGAGGATTTTTTTCAATGACTCGTTTTACAACTCATTATATGACTCATTCTAAACTCGTTTTTGGACAAGAGTGAAAAATTATATCTTTAATGATCTCGATTACTGTGACCGCATCTGTCACAGGTGTTTGATAATATCCTCCAGCAACGGAGGAAATATCATGAACACCGATCAAATAAAACTGAAACCAATGACAGAAGATCAGCTTGAATTTATCAAAAAAGAGATAAAAAAAACCTATCTGTTTCTTATTGGACACACCGTACATGATCCGCAGGTAATCGAGGTCATGAAATTATCTGCCCTGGCTGATGTGCAAAGAAGATATGAAACTGGGGAGCCGTGGTAAGAAGATAAATTGAGCAAATTTGCAAATAGGGATCCCAATTCAAACTGCTCATATATCGCGCGCGCGTAATGGTGTTCCGAAATTGCATATCAATGATAATCTTTTATGCTGAAAAACAACCTATTTTTATCCCATTTTTGGCGCATTTCGTCGTTTTTTCACGATTTCTTAAAAGTTGCTGCTTTTGAATTTTCGATACATATCTGAAAATCCAAAAAAACCTATAAAATCAATGTAGATATGCACCATTCAAAAAACGAAAAATGGCTGAAATCTCGGTGCCGGTATTCCAAATTATCGACTTACCCCGGATTACCATCCCCCCGGCCCATGCCCGATGGTCAATTAATATTGAAACTATGTGTGTGCAGGGCGATTCCCTATAATGGCGATAAACAAATTCTTAAACCTAATGCTTTGGCATAACGTGCCGATAGTATACTCAGTTTCATATCAACCATTTTTTTCTAACATCAACCTTTGGGATGGAAAATCTTAAAAATTATAATGTCGAACAAAGTACCAGTGGTCATAAAACGATCGACTCGATAGAGGATTTTAATAAACTTCTCAAACGCTTTCCAAATGATCCCGCGCTTCTGAGAGCCTCGGCAGATCTGATGAAAAACAAAAATATGCCAAATGAGGCTGCTTTATCCTATAGTAAGGCCGCAACGTTATATCTGAAATCAGGAGATCTTCTGCCGGCAATAGTTTCGGTAGTTTATTCATGGCACATTGAATTGCCTTCCTACCAAGAAGTAAAACTTTTTCTATCAGCCATGCGTGACGATAGCTTTCCGAAAACACCGCTAAAAGTTTTCTTTGAAAATCTATCAAACCCGGAAGTTTTGAATGTGGTGATGAATTTTAAAAATATTTATTTGCCAGCGCAACAACCAATTCACAGGGTAAACGATACACAGGATAATCTTTATTTTATCGTTTCCGGCTCCTTAAGAGAAGTTTGTTATCATCCGGTAGAAAAAAAAGAGGAGCCTGAAGTTAAGCAAACTATTATCAATTTATCCGCTGACGATTCAATTGGTGATCTTAATCCACTCGAAGAAAAAAAAGTATGCCACACGGATGTTGTAACTATTTCACCGGTTGAGCTTGTAAAAATATCCAGGGAAGCACTGTTGCAGATAAACAAAAAATTCCCAAATATTGAATCAGGAGTGCAGGCCATTAATGTAATTCGATCAAAGTCCCAATTAGAAAATCAATTGAAAAAAAATCGCAAGGGCATTAGGCAACATCTTGAAAAAAAATTGACCATTGAGATACATCCCCAATCATCTGAATATTTTCCGATCATACTTGAGGGCTATTCTACGGATTTCTCTATTGGGGGAACCTGTGTCATTTTGGACGCAAAGGATGTGAGTGTTGCAAAAAGCGTTGCGTCTTTTAGCAAGACTATTAAAAACTCTAAGGTAAAAATCAGTTTTCCCAACGAAGGTCTGGAACTCAGGGTATCCGGGAAAATTGCCTGGACTAAGGAGATTGTTTTTCCAAGAGAAAAAACTTTAGCACTCGGCATACAGTTTCAGAACCTATCGCCTAAATTGCGTGGAATGCTATTTGTATTTGCTGATAGCTCCAAATAGAAATAATTCTAATTTTAAGCCTTTATTTTTCTTATATTAAAGTAGATTTACCTTTCATACTTGAAATGAATCCATTAATGCAGATGAAAGCCTCCGGCTCGCCCGCCATGTCGGGTCTTAGCAGAAAACGAAACCCAAAGGATGAAAATTATTCGGTGAACTCAGTGACAGACTTGAAGAAAGTCGGGTCTGTGTCGAGTAATTTAATTTCTCCACAGTAACCACAGAAGTCATTCTCGAAATTCTATATACTGATCACCCGCTTGACAACATTTGGCAACATAACCATCTTTATTATCAGCTAATTTGAGCGTTTCAATTTTTAAAGAGGTTCGGTTATGCATCCACCCGTCAGATATCTTAGCGGCATTTGCACCATTACCCTATTCTTCTTAATCCTGTGTCCTCCAATACCGGCCAAAGAATACCAATGGCAGAATTACAGCGAGCCATTAAACGAAGAGATCCGTGTCGCAACCGGTGTGGATGTCATCGTAAACCTGCCGGGTTCACTGCTGGCGCAGATCAAGGAATTGAAAATAGTTGTTGAACATTTAGGAGTCGGCAACGATGGCAGCGGAGAACTGCGCGGTTTTTTGTCCGTCAACAGTCAGTCTCTCTGGAAGAGCTATACATTTGGTAATTCAAAATTCACTGAGGAACCCATTACGCTCACCATAAATGCCAAGGATCTGAAACCCGGGCACAACAAACTGCGATTCAGTTCCCAGCGCAGTGGCAACACCGTCCGGGGATGGTACACCATCACCGCGATGCGATTCGATCTGCCGCATACGGCAAAGATCGATCGGCCGGCCGCCAGTCAACCCACCGCCAGTAAGACTGAAGCAGAAGACATTTCAACGTCAAACCAACCGGTTGTAACCGGCACCCGGACTACCGGCATTTCAACCACGAACACCACGGATCAGACCCGTGCACCTTCGGATACGTCCGCAAAAAAAATAGCCGGGTTCAGCACCAAGGATTTCGGCACCTACCAGGCCCTGGTCATCGGCAACAATGACTACCAAAATATTACCCGGCTTAAAACTGCAGTGGGTGATGCCAGGTCGGTCGCAAAGCTTCTGGAGAAGAAATACAATTTTAACGTATCGCTGCTGCTGAATGCGACGCGGGCCGATATATTTCGATCAGTTGCTCAAATGCGCCAAAAGCTCAAGCGTACGGACAATCTGCTGGTCTATTATGCCGGCCACGGCAACATCGACAAGGAAACCCAGCGCGGCTACTGGCTGCCGATTAATTCCGATCGTTCGAACAAGGCCAACTGGATCGCCAATGAAGATATAACCAGTGAACTGAAAGCCATCAAAGCCAAGCATGTTCTGATCATCGCCGATTCATGCTATTCGGGAACCCTTACCCGCGGTCCGGATGTCAGCACAGTACGGTCCGGAACTGCCGAAGAATGGGTTCGCCGCATGGCCGCAAGGCAATCGCGCACCGTGCTCACTTCCGGTGGTCTGGAGCCGGTATTGGATGCAGGCGGAGGCCAGCATTCCGTATTTGCCGAGGCTTTTTTGCGCACACTAAAGGACAACGATCAAATTATTGACATGGATTCGCTTTACGAAAGGATTCGGCGACGGGTGGTGTTGAATGCCCGGCAAACGCCGTTATACTCGGATATCAGGTTCGCCGGCCACGATGACGGTGACTTTGTATTTGTTCCCCGTTAAAAATTGGGATATGAAAAATGGATAACCAAATCGTTTTTATAATATATCTGACCGTTTTTCGACTGGCAATTGTTACGGCAGGCATCACCAGTATTTTTCTGGGCTACAAACTTTTTGTACGGGGTGTTTTTACCGGGACCGGCGGTAACACGGAGGAAGGCCAGAACGTGTCGGCCGAAATCGCAGGCGCTAAATTTACTTTACGCAATGCCGCCCCAGGAACCTGTTTCGCCTTATTCGGTGCAATCGTGATTGCGGTTATGTTCATGACGGGTGGACCGGAGGGGACATTTGAAGTTCCTGAAACAGGAGGTGCCAAAACCACCTTGAGGGGGGATGAAGCCACCCGAATCCAATCCCATGTCGAGCTGGCCCTGCAGCAACTGAAACGCGGGGCATCCAATCAGGCAAATCTGAGCGCTTACAAAGGATTGCAGCTGCTGGCACCGCAATTAAATGACTATGCCTGGGTTTTACTGAAAACCAGCCCCGAAGCACCGTTAGCAGGGTTGCTGGCGGAATCTGCAGTCGATATCAACCCGCATGATCCGAATTTTTTGCACACCCTGTCGGAAGTCCAATTTTACAACGGGGAGAAAAAGGAGGCCATAAAAACGCTTACCAAAGCTCAGGCAATACATCCGGCTTTCACCGACCAGCTGGCAAGATGGCGTTCGCAGGTAGATGTCAAATGACAGAGGATAATGAAGTCGGAAGTCGGAAACCATAAACCTCCTGCCCGCAACTACCGTCTACCCCAATCCCTGCACCTTATACCTTGCACCATCTATCCGCTGCCTTCAACACCATTATTTTTATCTTTGGCCGTGCGCCGTGCGCCGTGTGCCGTGAGCCGTGCGCCGTGCGCCTGCCACATCTCCCATCACCGCCCTATTTTTTTAAGCACCTGACTGCCCTCCCCTTTATCCATATCATCCAGCGCAAAGCCAAGGGCTGCCTCCAGCAGGGTGGATTTGTTATCGATAGCCACACCAGCCAGCTTCAGTTCATGAAACTTGAGGGTAAAGCGGTTGAGGATGTTCACTGAAAGATAAAAGCCGGCTTTCTTTTTGACGGCCATTTCAACTGCCTGGCCGATTTTGGCTGCTGCCCCGGATGAGGTGGCGGGTTCGTCTTCCGGCGAACCTTGCGGGTATCCCGTGGCGGTTTCAACCGGGTCCAACCCATCCTCACCGAAAAAATCAGGTGTCTTTTTCCTGTCGGTCGCCATGGTTAATAATCCTCCTGATTAAATTTTGATAATCACGGGCACCGCGCGCGCGCGCGGCGTATTCAAATATAGTCTGCCCGTGGGTCGGGGCCTCGGATAATCGGACATTGTAGTGAACCGGATCACATATTTGCCGCCCGAAATATTTCTTAAGCTGGCTAAAAATATCATGACTGTGACGTGTCCGTCGATCGTACATGGTCGGCAGTATGTATTCGAGTCGCAAATCGAGGTTTATCTTCTGAGCGGATTGCAGATACTTGAAAAACGTTTTCAATCCCTGCAAAGAGGGGCCCTGCAGTGCGACCGGACACAACACCTCGGTTGCCGCCATCAGGATGTTGACGCTAAGCACATCCCAGCCCGGTGCGCAGTCGAAAATCAGAAAATCCAATGCACCTTCTTTGGGAATGAGTTTTTGGGCCAGAACAGTTTGCCTGATCTCCCGGGGCTGCTCCCCCAGCCAGTTTTTCAATTCCACCAGCCGGATACCACCGTCCAGCATCCATAAATTCTGACGGCATGGATGAATCGTATCATTTCTGGCAATAAATTGACCGTTTTCAAGACGCTCAGTTATGAACTCATATAGTCCGCAATTTGGTTTTTCACCCAAAAATTTAGCAACCTGTCCCTGGGTATCGCAATCCACCAGCAATACCCGTTTTCCCATCGAAGCAAGTCCGTGGGCCAGATTCACGGCAGTTGTGGTCTTTCCCACACCACCTTTGGCCATGGCAACAGCAATTTTTCGCATAAGGGAGATTCCTATTCTTATTTTCTCGAATTCTTCTATTCGCATATTATAGAATTCTTCTGTAATTTGCAAGAAAAGATTTGCAAATTAGATATTATTATTAATTTGAATAAGTTATCTAGAGATTTTGGATAATGGATTGTGAAAGTACACGAACAGAGGATACTGAAGTCGAAAATCGGAATTCGGACCCGCCTTAGTCCGATAAGGCAGGACTATAGCGCAGCAAGCATGCGGAAGTGGGAAAAAGGCGAAGGTGTAAAGTTGTGAAAAAGAAGAATCGAATGCGGAAACCGATATTATAAGGCTACCCGCAGAACGTATAGTAACGATTGAATATTTAAATAATTTTTCCCGTTTTATAACAGGACGGAGCGGGGCGACAACCACAAATATTCAATCTTCAAACTTCAATTTTCAATTCTTCATATAAGGCGAATCCAGCTTAGGATATAGTTCTCCAAATCCAATATCAGTACTGATCTGGTAGTACCTCCCCATCATTTATGCCCTGTCAGATAGTTGTGGTCCAAACGTCCCTCGATAATCGGCAGTGATTCGAGAATTGGTGGTTTGAAGCCAAATATGTATTCTATAAATAAAGTGGCGATGCGATAAGTCGCTCCCCATAAAATTTCTGCATCGCCGTCAGTCTGAAAATAAAAACAGGGATAGTCCTGTCCTGAATTTGATGATTGTTCATTCGCGCGGGTTTGTAGGCAGAGGCGATAGCGACGATAATTGGCGGCATCCAGCAATTCCCGTAACGGGATATAGACAATCTTGTCCACCTCCCAGTTCGGGAAAAATCTTTTCTGCCGCTGAACCCAGGCGACCATCGGGTAAATAACCCGGCGGAACATCACCAGAGGCTGCGGCGGCAACGGCCCCAGAAATTTGACGCCAAAAGGATTTAACCGCATTTCCTCAAAGCTTTCCCGCAAACCGGTGGCCCAGAAAAGGGATAGAAGCCTGGCGGTTTGCGGATGCGCGTATTTCCACTGGGACCAATATTTCCAGCGGCCAAGGGACGTGGCCGGCAGGGAAAATAATTTCGCAAGGTGTGAATCAAGGCGGGGCGTGACACTTCCGCCGGGAAAACACAGATCCCCGGGCTGTCTGACTTTTAACGATCGTTTGTTTAAAATAAGGCAGGGCTCGGTGTGGCTGTTTTTATTATTGCCCCGTGGTCCCAGCAGCAATAACACACCGGCGGCAGCCTCGGCATCAATCGACTGAGCGGATAATAGGTTATTTTGGCCGGCTTGAACATTAAGCACCCGGATAATGTGCTGAACCAGGGTCGTGTCGTTCGCTAAAAGTTGCTGCATAGCCTCTTATGCCATTTTTTAGCCGGACAGACAAGACTCGATCCTCCAGGCGGGTTGCGGGGAGTTGCATTATTTGTGCAAGCTGACTGGCCGGAGGCCAGAAACCAGCTAAATTTGCTTTGCGATATCCTGAAATGGGACTATTAATTATAAAACGATTAGAAACTCCCCCGTTGCTTTTTCAATGATAACCATCTTGTCAAGGAGTGGGATTGCAGGTATAGTGGTGGTTATTGAAGCGGTTATTCCAGGCGGTCAAATCAACGAAAAAACCAGTAAAACAGGTGAATTCATATGGCCAATCGAAAATTGTATGATCTGATTATCATCGGCGGCGGACCCGCCGGTTTATCCGCTGGAATCTATGCCTTGAGGGCTTCGATGAGAACAGTTCTGATTGAAAAAGGAGCGCCCGGCGGACAGGTAACATTATCCGCCGAGGTTGAAAATTACCCTGCAATCAAAAATAAAAGCGGATTTGAACTGGCCCAAAGCTTCCTTGAGCATGCCCAGGACTATAACCTGGAAGTTCTGCCCCAGGAGGTGAGCGCCCTCGAGCCGGGCCTTGACTTTCACACCGTCCGTCTCAACAGTGACGAGGTATTAAAGGCGCACGCAGTCATCCTCGCCACCGGCGGTTCACCACGCAAATTGAGCATCCCGGGCGAAGATGATAATTATGGCAAAGGCGTTTCGTATTGTGCAGTCTGTGATGGATTTTTCTTTAGAAATAAAACCGTCGTGGTCGTCGGGGGTGGCGATACCGCAGCTGAAGAAGCCCTTTACCTGGCCAAAATTACAAAAAAAGTTTACCTGGTCCACCGCCGCAATACCCTGCGCGCCAGTATGATTCTGCAAAAGCGTTTGGAAGCGGATCCCAAAATCGAAATTTTATGGAATACCGTAGCAAAGGCTATCAGGGCCGAGGGGGATGAAGTCTGTGCGATGGATCTGGAGGATACTTATTCCGGCGGAAAACGTGAATTAAAAACAGACGGTGCGTTCATATTCATCGGTTTTGAGCCGAATAACCAGCTGGTGCCGGCCGGAACCAGAATGAATGCGGACGGTTATGTAGTGACGGATGAAAAATGTGAAACCAACCTTGATGGGATCTTCGCCATTGGCGACTTGCGGGAAAAATATGCCCGGCAAATTGTGCTTTCGGCTGCCGACGGATGCACGGCCGCTTTAGCCTCAGCCCATTATGTCGAGATCAAAAGAGCGGCGGGACTTTAGAATTGAAGATTGAAGATTGAAGATTTGCGGAGGTCGCTGCGCTCCATCATTGAATAATTATGAAATCAGCAGGGTACCTTTAGGTGATACGACACAGCCGGTGTATTCAAATACAGAAAATCAATTGAAATCCATAACCTATGTCTGGTGACTTGCACCCCGTAACTCGCAACCAATTCCGGCACCTTCTTCTGATGGGTTTCTGCCATAATGCGGCTAGGCATAAAAACGATATAATTCCTCAAATATTCAATCTTCACTATTCAATAACCCTACACCACCCCTTGATCCAGCATCGCCTCCACCACCTTCACAAAGCCCGTGATATTCGCCCCGTTGGCATAGTTGCCCGGAGTTCCATATGCCTCAGCAGCGTCCAGGCAGGTGTGATGGATCTGTTTCATAATAATTTTAAGTCGGTTATCGACTTCCTCTCCGAGCCAGTTAAGACGCATGCTGTTCTGAACCATTTCAAGACCGGAGACAGCAACCCCGCCGGCGTTGGCAGCTTTAGCGGGGCCATACAGCATGGGTTTGTCTAAAAAAATATCCGTGGCCTCAGGAGTGCAGGGCATATTGGCGCCCTCGCAAACCAGTTTGATATTGTTATTGATCAGGTTGTAGGCGTCTTTTTCGCTGACCTCGTTCTGGGTGGCACAGGGAAAGGCACATGCCGCTCGGTGGCTCCAGAGGGGATTGTAATCCAGGTTGTGATCAACTGCCATATAAACAGCACCGGGATATTTATCCGCGTATTCCTGAATCCTGCCGCGCCTGATATTTTTCAACAATTTGACATAAGCCAGCTTGTCTTTATCGACACCTTCCGGATCATGAATATACCCGGAAGAATCAGAAAGCGTAATCACTTTTGCACCAAGCTCGATTAATTTTTCCGCTGTGTGCTGGGCCACGTTACCGGAGCCGGATACCAGACACTTCTGGCCTTCAAAAGCCATATTGCGCGTGGCAAGCATTTCGGCGGCAAAGTAGACACAGCCGTAGCCGGCAGCCTGGGCACGAATCAGGCTGCCGCCCCAGTTCAGGCCTTTGCCTGTCAATGCACCGGTAAACTCATTGCTCAATTTTTTGAACATGCCAAAGAGATAGCCGATTTCTCTTGGACCGACCCCGATATCACCGGTAATGATATCCGTATTCACACCAATATGAAGATAGAGTTCAGTCATAAAATTCTGACAAAACCGCATCGTTTCATCATCAGACTTACCTTTGGGATCGAAGTCGGAGCCGCCGGCGCCGCCACCCAGCGGCAGGGTCGTCAAAGCGTTTTTAAAGACCTGTTCAAATGCCAGAAACTTTAATATACTCTGGTTTACGGAGGGATGAAAACGCAACCCACTTTTGTAGGGTCCGATGGCGCTGCTCATTTCCACACAAAACCCGCGATTAACGTTGACGCTGCCTTCATCATCCAGCCAGGGAATACGAAAGGAGACGATCCGCTCCGGTTCGACGATTCTGTCTAAAACTGCGGCCTGACGGTATTGTGGATTTTGATCCAGCACCGGCTTGACACTTTCTAATACTTCCATCACGGCTTGATGAAATTCTCTCTCATGTGGATCTCTGGCCTTTATGGTTTCCAGAATTTCTGACATGTTTCCTTTTCCCTTAGGCACTTGTTTGCGCATTAATGGCCAATGCCTGTCAATGCTGCCGAGTGCTTTGATGGATGGTGGGTTTCAGGTGTCAGGGTTGAGCAACTTTGATGCCCGACACCCGAAACAACGTATGCGACACCCTAAGACTGAAATCATCTTTGCCGATCAAACTGACGGGTTCGGCTACCAGCCCCGGCGCTGACACCTGAATACCTTCTTGCCGGATTATGATTTCATATAAACACCCTTCTGTACCGCTTTGATCTTACCTTGTTTTTTTAGCTTGTAGACTAAATTGGAAACTTTTTTCTGGTCGTACCCTGTCTTGGCTTTAATAGCCGCGGTATTGACGCCTTTTTTGGAGCGGCTAATTAAATTCAACACTGTATCAACTGCTGAAGTCGGTTTGGCTGCTTTCTTTCGGTTGACTTTGGGTGTCGCCTTTTTAGCAGGCTTTGCTTTTTTACTAACCGGCTTTGCCGTTTTCACAGGTGCTGACTGTTTTTTACTTTTTGCCTTACCGGCGCTTTGGGTTTTAGTCGTTTCTTCAACCTTTTCTGCAATTGCTTCAACACCCTGCGCCAGAGTCTTAAGACCATCAGATACCAAGTTTAAAAGCTTTTGTACTTCCTTCATCGATTACCTCCTTTTTTATTATTTTGATAAACACTTAAAGCCCTTTTATTAGTTTGTCAATTATTTTGACAATCGCCTTGATATCACGTCTAAGGCTTTGGAGATCCCGTTTGATTATAATTTCACGCTGCACCCCATTTAATTCGGATATTTTTTGATCAGCCGGCATTTTCTTAATGCGATACTCCAGTTTAAGTGCATCACGCTTTGGCATTACCGGGCTGATATCAACTAACTCAACTGGTCTTCGCGCTCTAGTATACTTGGCCCCCTTGCCTGAATTGTGTTCTTTCAGTCTGCGATAAACATCATTGCTGATCCCACAATATAAGGATTTATCAGAACATCGAACCAGATATACAACCCAGTTGTTCTCGCTCATATAGTTTTTTTTTGTTCAGGAAATACTGTTTGACCTTTTATCCATAAATATTGAATATGCAATCCACCATATTCAATACTCCGCCGATCCGGGTTGGGTATGCGCCACGGCTCTACCAGAGCAGTGGGCTGATTTTTGTTTTCCCCGCAAACCTTAAAGGCAATGGAAGCTGACCGTTTTTACCAATAGCGATATCTTGAGCATGGAAATTAGAAATCGAAATGCCTAATAATCTGACTTTCCTAGCCCCGGCTTCGGTTTTGGACAACAATGGTTTAATAAATTTCATAATAACCGAGGCCGTATCAGCCGGTTCCTCGATGGTAACGCTGCGCGTGATGCTTCTGAAATCAAAATATTTAATTTTAAGCGTGATCGTTTTTCCTTTTGCATCGCGCCGGATTAGTAGGTGCTCCAATTTATCAGCAATGTTTTCAAGTATTTACAGCATTTGATCCGTATCGTCAATGTCCTCGGGCAGCGTGGTTTCCTTACCGATCGATTTTCTTATCCGGTTGGGCTCAACGGGTCGATCATCCTTGCCATGGGCAATATTGTAAAAATAGTTTCCTGACTTGCCAAAGATTTGAATTAATTTTTCCTTCTTATATTTTTTAAGATCGGCGCCGGTTTTAATTCCAAACCCAATCATTTTTTCTTCGGTAACTTTCCCAACGCCAAAAAATTTCCTGATCGGCAGACGATCAATAAAACTAGCGGCCATCTCAGGGGTGACGACGGTTATTCCATCCGGTTTATTGATATCAGATGCCACTTTAGCAAGGAATTTATTAAATGATACACCGGCAGACGCCGTCAGCCTGCCGGTGCGGGAATAGATTTGATTCTTTATTTCCTTTGCAATCAGGGTAGCTGAAACCATCTCTTTGAAATTCTCGGTAACATCAAGGAATGCCTCATCCAGGGATAATGGTTCAACCAGATTGGTGTATTCATGAAATATTTCTCGTATCTCGGATGAAACCGCTTTATAGACATCAAATCTTGGGCGGATGAAGATTGCGTCAGGGCAAAGTTTGTAAGCTGTAGATGAAGCCATGGCAGAGTGGATGCCAAATTTACGGGCTTCATAAGAGCATGCCGCAACCACCCCTCTATGGTTTGGATCACCGCCGACAATTACCGGCTTTCCTTTAAGTTCAGGCGTATCCCTTTGCTCCACCGATGCATAAAATGCATCCATGTCTAGATGGATTATTTTGCGGAGTTGCTGCATAAAGTTATTTCAGAAATTGTAATTAGCTCTAAAAATGAGCTAATTTTTTGGACACTATTCATATTTATTTACGCCAAATTGAGGGATTCAGGAATTGAGGAATTGAGGGATTAAAGGATAAATCAATTTATAAAAAAAGATAGAATTCCTTCAATTCCTAAATTCCTCAATCCTTTAATTAAATTAGATCCGTGTCCAATTTGCATGCAATTCCGCGATTTATAAAGGTTCCCATACATTTCTTCAGACTGAATGACGAGATCTGTATTTTCGCATGGGTCGCCAATTTAGGCTGAAAGCATGGTTTCCTTGAGGAAAAAGCTGGAAATCAAGGCCACCAATCCACACGCAAAAAGCACCAGAAAGCCATACCGGAAACCTGAGAAGGCAAATCCGCCGGAAGGGGTAAGTCCCTGACTGTCCAGCACAGTCCCCAGCAGGACCTGAAAAACAGCACCACCGAGAAAGGGGAAAAAATTGACCAGCCCCGTGGCAGTCCCTGCGATGGAGACCGGAAATAGTTCCTTGTTCGTGGTAAAACCGATGGTGGCAACCGCCCCCGCAAAAATTCCGATCCCCAGACAGATGAGATAAAGCAAAACAGCAGGGATGCTCTGGATGGAAAAATAAAGGGTACCGGTAATCATGCAAGTTAAAACGCTGGTCAGAATCAGAACCGGTTTACGGGCCCTAAACAGGTTGTTGGACAGATAGCTTAACAAGGGGCTGCCCACAATCATACCAATGGCCGCCATGGATAGGATATAGCCGGCCTGGGGCTTGCTCAGGCCGTAAATCTGCATCAAAAATGGGCCGCCCCAAAGACCGATGAAAGAGAAGAAAATGGCGAAAGTAAAAAAGAACCAGCTTGAAAGGGGCCAGAAATGAGGCCGGGATAAAACCATTTTCACCCCTTGTATGAGGGGAATGGGTTCCTGTGCGGGTCCTGCTGGATCGGATAAAGAAGGCCATCCTTTGTCCGCCGGCCGGTCGCGCACAAAGACCCAAACCAGGGCACCCAGAGCCAGGGTGAAAATTCCCACCAGCACAAAAGAGTGACGCCAGCCGATCCAGTTGCTGATATACGCAAGGGGAGTGGCAGCGCTGTATGACCCGATTCCACCCATGGCCATGAGAATTCCGGTCATCATGGCAAATTCTTTAACCCGAAACCACTCTGCCAGAACCTTTAATGTCGGCACAAATAGCATGGCCACGCCCACCCCCACAATCGTGCGTCCCACAATGGCCGCATAGACGTTAGGAGCCATTCCCAGCACCACCGAACCGGCAAACGCGACACAGAAAAACAGGCTGATCGTTTTGCGCGGTCCCCAGGAATCAGAAAGCAGACCGGCTGGAAGTTGCATCAGAGCATAGGGATAGAAATACGCCGAACCCAATAACCCCAGCAGTCCCCCTCCGGCAGACAGGTCGCGCCGCATATCTTCAGCCACCACGGCCGGACAGAGCCGATGAAAATAGACCATGACATATCCAAAGGATAGAATCCAAAAAATCAGCCATCGATATCGTAATGCTTTCTGCATCGCATCTGCGCTCATAAGCCCATTTTCCGTTCTATAGATTGAAGGTTCAGAGAATGGTTCAGAGAATTATACATAGCGCTAAAGTTGGGCCGCGGGGTCCGGCGGAATGGACCGAATTTTCAGCTTGTGCTATCCTGACATACCGTTGGAATTATGTCAATTGGGGAGGCGTGCGGGGAACTTCTTTAAATTGACAGACGGGCAGGTGAATCCCTTCTTGATTAAGATCGTCTTTCATCATGGCCCATGGCAGGTGACAATGATGCCGGACCACAGTTTTTCAAATCTATTCCACGACCATAGCGGAAAGAGCGAGAAGATCATTTTCAAAATAATCGGAAGCAGTGCCAGGCTTGCACATAAAACAAGTATTTTTCGGCGACCGTATTGAGCGCTATTGGCCTTGGAAAACGGCAGCCATGCGACTGTTGCCGAAATACATGCGAGGATGACAAAAACCCAAAAAATAGATGGTGTCACTATAATATTACCGGACGCGAATTATTGACAGTTTTTTGGAAGGAGAAGCGGTCGGGGGCTATCGCAGTAATGAGTGGATCTGATTGGCTGGCAACTAGCTCTGGCTCCAATCTTTTCTCACAATATCGTATGCTTTAGCCGCGAACCCGACCAGGGTGATTGCTGCTGACAATGCAACGGCTAATATAAGTATATCAAATCCAACCATTGTGCTGATTCCTTTCTTAATCATGTTTTGTTCGCGAAAATAATAATATCTAATTATAAATCGTCAAGTTGACTTAAGTCAAATTTAAAATGCCTCCTTATCGTGTATATAATGCTACAATGGATAATTGGCGCCTAGGCTGTCCGGAATAACTGTTGTAAAAAAAATGCCGCAGAAAGTAACATGGATAAATATCAAGACAAAAAAAAGTCCCCTAAAAGCAAACTAAACTGCTGGGAAGTCATGATGTGCGGTCGCGAGCGGGGAGGGAAAAACGCCGATGAACATGGCGTTTGTCCGGCAGCCGCCGACCGCTCCTGGGACGGAATTAACTCCGGCAAATGCGGCGGCCGAATCTGCTGGGCGGTGGCAGGTACATTCTGCGGGGGTTGCACACAGGGATCGTATGTCGAAAAACGGCCCTCCTGTCTAGACTGCGACTTTTATCAAATGGTGCAGGATGAAGAAGGGATGGCGAATCGGCAGACTAAATTCCTGCAATTTATCGTCCAGGAAAATCACAGCCCTTTCTTTGACAAAATGACCTACCGGCATATTAAAGCCGGCGAGCGTTTCGTGGTTCAGGGAGCGGTTGAGGATACGGCCTATATCATTCAGCGTGGTTCGTGTCTGGTCATCGTTGAAAAAAATGGCGAACTGCACCCGGTGGATCATTACGGTGAAGGGGATATCATTGGAGGATTGGGCATTCTGACCGGAGAACCTCGGCGTGCGCATGTTGAGGCGGAAACGGATATGGATCTCTGGATTATGACCAAAGGTCAATTCGATGAAATTGCTGACAAAGACCCCGACCTGTTGGATTTCATCACCGAACTGGTGGCAGATCGATTGGACAGTCGCCGGCCGACGGCCTATCGAACCATCGGAAAATATGTGACGACTGATATTATCGGACGCGGCGCTTTCAGTATCGTCTATAAAGGTCTGCACACGGGTCTGAATATGCCGGTGGTGATTAAAATGATGCGCCACGATATGACATTGTACCCGGATTTTTTGGAGAGCTTTCACAACGAAGCCAAAACCATCGCCAGCCTTTCCCACGATCATATTGTCAAGGTTTATGATTTCGATGAACGCTACAAAACGCTGTTTATCATCATGGAGTATTTAAAAGGTGACTCGCTCAGGGATATGATCTGTCACCTGAGGGTCATACCTCCGAAGTTGAGCGCCAATTTCCTGATTCAGATTTGTTCGGCGCTGGCATATGCCCATGGATGCGGCATCATTCATCGCGATATAAACCCGTCCAATATCATTGTTCAGCCCAATGATCGGGTTAAAGTTCTTGATTTTGGATTGGCATGTCCGCCAGGCACCGAGGATTTTTCGAATAAGGGGACGCCTTTCTACATGGCACCGGAACAAATCGACGGCGGGCCGGTGGACCCCCGAACCGATATATACGCCTTGGGGATTACCGCTTTTGAAATGGTAACCGGTAGGCGCCCTTTTCCGGAGGACAATGTAAAAGAGTTATTCGATTTGCACCTAACCCAAGATATAATGAACCCGGGGGAATTAAAGCCGGATATCCCGCAGCAACTGCAAAGGTTCATTTTAAAGTGTGCCCGATGCGACCCGGATCGGCGTTATCAGAATATGGATCAGGCGATGGCGGCCCTCAGACCGCTTATGCAGGATTTCAGACTGCCGGATGACAGTTTAGCGGCGGAGAAAGGAAAAATGTCCGCTATATTTTTAACCTATGAAGACAAAAATCAAGGGGAACTCACCCGGCTGGTGGAAGTCTTCAAAGAAAAGGCGCGGGAATTGGGTGTGGATGTTGCTATAACTGAAAATCAGGATTTATAGTTAGATCGCTTCGAAGGCAGGATAGATCCATTAGCACAGAAAAGCTGCGTATGAATAGACAAATCAATGACTTGCAAAATATCCAAATTGGTGGCAGGAAGTATATTGGCATCACTCATATTGGGCTCACCAGGAAATTAAATGAAGATCGGTACCTCATAAAGGACATGCAGGATAATTCGGTTCTGATCGCTGTAGCCGACGGTCTTGGCGGTGGTGTCGCAGGCGATTACGCCGCCGAAATAATCAGAAAAAAATTTGCGGACCTGAAGCAAGTAACCAAAAATAATGAACAACCAGAGTTGGATCAGCTTGTCAGGAAAATAGATCGCACCATTTACGCTGCAAGCCAAAGCATTCAGGACCTGGAAGGCACGGGCAGCACATTTGTTGGTGTACTGTTGCGCAGCGGATTGGCCCACTGGGTGCATGTTGGAGACAGCCGGCTTTATTTCCTGCGAGACGCAAAGTTGATCCAGGTGACCGAAGACCAGACACTGGCGCGATTTCTCCTGGAAGAAGGCGAAATTACACCGGACCAGGTGCCGACCCACTACTCGCGGCATGTCATGGATCAATGCGTAGGGTGCGGCTATTCAGAACCGGAAACAGGCAACCTGAAATTTCAGGCCGGTGATCTCCTGGTGCTTTCCACTGACGGTCTGCACAAGCAAATCCCTGGACCCACTTTAAATTCCATAATCAATGCCGCAACCGACCTGGAAACCAAAGCAAAAGCGCTGGTGAACGCCGCCCTTGACGCGGGCGGCAAGGACAATATCACCATCGTCATGGCACAAGTTTAGCCTGGCAGGGCTCAAACAAATTCCTTCCGACCCCGGCAGCCATTCTAATAAGAATTAAATAAATAATTATATATTGTTAAATATTATTCTTTATTTCTTTAATAAAAGTATACTAATTATCTTTATTGCAATTTTTATTAGAATAGTGTAATGTTCTGAGCATGGGGGAAAAGAAGGTATTTTCAACAAGCATTGATTTAAGCTGTATCAAGGAATTAAAGCACCTTGCGGTTGATACGGATAAGTCTCTGGGCCGTTTATTAGAAGAGGCCATTCGAGACCTCGTCGAAAAGTATAAGAAAAAGCTGCAAAACAAATAAAAAGTTTTGCAATTCCCATAATATGCCTAACGGTCATCGGGCAATTGTCGAATCACCATTAGCCTGATTTCTGTCATATCTTCCATGGCAAATTGAATCCCCTCACGGCCCAAGCCACTGTCCTTGATGCCGCCATATGGCATCTGGTCCGCCCGCCAGGAGGGAACATCACCAACGACAATGCCGCCCACTTCCAGAGTATCCCGGGCTTTGTTACCCTTATAGATATCCCTGGTAAAGATGCCGGCCTGCAGTCCAAAAGCGCTGTTATTGACCATATCCAGGGCCTCATCAAAATGGTCGAAGCCGGTCAGCACCGCTACCGGCCCAAATGCCTCCCGGGACCAAACCGGCTCATCGGTCGCAACGTTTTCCGGCAGGGTGGCCGACAGCAGGGCACCTTCTCTTTGGCCCCCACATCATAGCCGGGCACCTTTCTCCCTGGCCCGGTGGATCCAGGATTCCAGCCGAATTGCTTCTTTTTCCGATGTTAAGGGGCCGATAAATACCGTTTCATCTTTAGGGTCACCCATTTTCAGGGGCAAGTTAAACGGGGAGATAAAAGAGCAGGGGCCAAGCGGGACCCGTTGCCATATCGCCGTATAGCCCACGGTGCGGGGACTGCGGTCCAGCGGCAGGTATGTCCCGGAAAGCCGCACCGATTCAATGGGAAAGAAAATTCTGATGTTGCCGGAGAATGTAAAAGCGGCAGCTACAGTCCGGAAAGACACCTGATTATTTCACCTCAGAAAATTGTTTTTTTGACATTTAACGATTTATCATTATTCTCCATTTTATAACCGCCGCATAATATTCGGTTCAACGTTTTCTGAAAAAACCTTGCGGCGGTGATGCAGTATTTTCAGCTGTAATAATCGGGATTATTATTTTTGCTTGACCGACAACCCCAAAAATTATGGCTCGCGATGAGAGCCTTTCCTATAAATGGAGAACAAAATCATGGAAATACAATATACGCATAGGACTTTCTACAAGACCGTGAACGTAGATGGCCTGGATATCTTTTATCGGGAATCAGGCCCCAGGGATGCAAACACGATTTTGCTGCTGCACGGCTTCCCGACCTCATCTCACATGTTCCGGAACTTGATCCCGCTGCTGTCTGACAAATTCCATCTGGTGGCTCCGGATTATCCCGGCTTCGGCAACAGCTCGATGCCCGGCGTCGATAAATATGACTACACCTTTGACGGCATCGCCGAGGTTATCGACCGCTTCACGGAAAAACTGGAACTGCACAGGTATAGCCTTTATATGATGGATTACGGAGCTCCCGTAGGGTATCGCATTGCAGTCAAGCATCCGGAACGGATAGCGTCTTTAATTGTCCAAAACGGCAACGCGTATGAAGAAGGCCTGCGAGAATTCTGGGAGCCCATAAAAGCTTACTGGAAGGAGAAGTCAGAAAAAAACGCCGAGGTCTTAAGAAAAAGTTTGCTGACTGTCGAAGCGACCAAGTGGCAGTATACCAATGGGGTCCGCAACGCTGAAGCCATCGCACCCGATAATTGGATCCACGACCAGTTTTTGCTTGAGCGTCCTGGCAACAAGGAGATCCAGCTCCAGTTGTTCTACGATTATAGATCGAATCCTCCGCTATACCCCGAGTGGCAAGCTTACTTTCGCGAGTTTCAACCGCCGACCTTGCTCGTCTGGGGGAAGCACGACTACATCTTCCCGAAAGAAGGAGCGCATCCCTACAAGCGCGACATCCATAACATTGAGTTTCACCTACTTGACACCGGCCACTTTGCGTCGGAGGAGGACAGTGACAAAATAGCCTATCTGATCACTTGCTTTATGGCAAAACATACGGATTTCTTGGATAAGCATCCGGAATACAGGGAAATTTGTAGACTTGCAGCATAGGTCTTCTATATCAGCAAATTACATTATTGAATAAAAGCAATCGTTTCGGCTAAAGAGGCAACGTGACAGTAAATCATGTTGATGATTTCGAGTTCTTTTTCATGAAGCTCGTGGGAGCCGGCAGCGCAGCAGTCTTCGACCGCAATCACATTGAAGCTTTCATCCGCCAGGCTGCGGACGGTTGACGATACGCACTGGTCCGTAAAAATTCCCGCAACGATGACATTTTTTATTGCCATGTTGGCAAGAACCAGCCGCAGATTGGTGCCCGTGAGCGCGCTGTCGGTCGTCTTGGTGACAACGATTTCGTCATTTTTGGGAACAAGGTCAGCGACCAGCTGGGATTGATCGGTATCCTTGGGCATCAGCAGATAATTCCAGCCCGGTTTCTTCTGGCTGAGCGAACGGTCGCGGCCGTCTTCCTTTAAACAGGCGATGCGCGCAAACACCACCTCCACTTTTTTTTGACGGCAGGCTTCGATCAGCGAGACCGTGTTGGGAATGACAATAGAATTCATGCGCTCGAAAAAAGGCGCCCAGCGTTGGCTTTCTGCGGGAGCATCCGGAACCTGCATGTATTTATTCTGGATATCGATCACCAAAAGCGCGGTTTGGGCCGCATTCAAGATGATATCCTCGGGTTCGGGTGCCCCCTGGTAGTAGAATGAACGATACATTGATTTCCAAGACATGGTGTGGCTCCTTTCAGAATTTATTACCTGAATTTAGTTTTTGATCTAGACAGATCGATATAAATCCTTCACCCTACATACACGGCGCCCTGCATGACAGACGCGATATTGTAGTTAAATACCAACAATTTACCCCATAGTTGCATAAAATTTTGAAATCCAACTTAGCTGCTGCAATGAAGACCATTGAAAGTATTGACTGATCCTGGATTCTGGTTTCTGGATCCTGGATGTCGTTGAAATTCACCGATAGGGTCCTGTTAGATATCCAGCATCGAGTATCAAGCATCCAGCATCGAGTATCAAGCATCCAGCATCGAGTATCAAGCATCCAGCATCGAGTATCAAGCATCCAGCATCGAGTATCAAGCATCCAGCATCTGCCCGGAAAAAGCAACGATCTCAGACATAACAGCCAGGCTAGATGACAAGAAGTTATGCACTGTTAGGGTTTATATGGCGAAAATACCATTTATTATAACGCTGTGTATCTTGGGATCAATCTGGTTTTTTGCCAAATGCATTTTTCCACCAGGCAAGTTCTCCGATCTCGCTGGTCTCGATGATCCCCCCGGGCTTTAGAATTAGGATCCCGATCATGGCACATGCCAAGACAATCTCTGTCAGGCCCACCACCGGCCGCGACAGGATTTGGGCGGCATTGATCGTATTTTCAAACGATCTGAGTCCTTCGAACGCGGCGGTTACCGCAAATGTACCGAAAACGGCGCCGGATACCGTGGCCGCGCCGCCGATAACGAGCATACCCAGTATGACAAAAGTTTCGCGCAGGTAGAAGGCATTCGGCGAAAAAGAGGTAATGAAGTGCGCCCAGAGCCCGCCGCCGATACCCGCGTAAAGCGCGCTGAGGATAAAGGCCTTCCAGCGCAGCGTTGTGATATCCGCCCCGATGGCCCCGGAGGCGACGACATCGTCCCGGGTCGCCCGCAAAAGAATTCCGGTACGTGACTCTTTAAACCAGAGGGCCATCACCACCGCAACGATTGCGGCGGCGGCGGATGTCTTCAGATCGGTTGCATTGACGATGCCGAAAAGGGTTCTGGGGCCGTTGGTTAGCGAACTCCAGTGCACCATAACCGTGTGCATAATCACCAGCACCGCAAAGGATGTGATAACGGCGGCGGCATCCGACAAACGCATCAGCGGGTATGAAATAACAGTTGCTACCATGGCGGCGCCGGCGCCGCCGGCCAAAATGCCCAGGATCGGATCGATTTCCACGGTTTTTAAAACCAGATAAAGATCCGGCAGCGCCATTGACTTCATCTGCGCGGGCATGGTCAACACGGCGGTGGTATAGGCTCCGACCCCCATAAAACCGATATGCGCAAATGAAAGGATTCCGGAATTGCCGGTGAATATCTGCAGCCCGAGCACCAGAATCAAGTTGATCAGCAGGATCGTTGCAATGCGGCTGAACAACCGGATGTCGATCACCTCCGCCACAATTACCAGAACGACGATGGGCACAATCAGCATGCATATGGAGCGTATGTTCTGTTTGTCCGGCATTCGGTAGGGTCTTTCTATGAGCGTTGGCCTGCTTCGGGTCCTTTGATTAAGCCCGATGGGCGGAATAGAAGAATCAAGATGACAAACGAAAAAGTAAACGCATCCCTGAAACCGAGCAAGTGCTGCGATAACCCGTAGTTAAAACTCACGTCAATCAAGGCCAGCAGGTAGCCTCCGACCACCGCCCCCACCAGACTGCGCATCCCGCCGATGACGGTTGCAATGAAGGCCACCAGCAGGGGTTCAAGACCGATCCCCGGCACAACCGAACCGATTCGACCCAACCAGAGAATGGCGACAACACCGGCAAATAATCCGCTGATGGCGAATGCAAGGCTGATAATCATGTTGGCGGGGATGCCGACCATGCGCGCCATCCTGAATTGAGAAGCAGCGGCGCGCAGCGCCAGGCCTAAAACCGTGCGCTTCAATGCAAAGGAGAAAACGGACAGCATCAGCAATGCACAGGCAATGGTGATCAGGTTTCGAATGGGGATGACCACATCTAAAATCTCAACGGAGCGTGTAAAGATATCCGGCATTGGCACATTGCGCGCGCGCGGTGAAATGAAAAGCAGGGCTGCATTTTGCAACAGCGTGCTGAATGCAAAAGATGTTATCAGCACCGCCGTTACCGATTTGGCCCGAACCGGCTTGAATGCCACAAATTCAGTCAACACACCGGTCGCAATCGCCATGAGGATTGCAACCAAGGCCATTGCCAGCCAGGGAAAGGGCGTGGCGTTGAACAGATACAGGGTATAGCCGGCAACCATGACCAGTTCACCGTAGGCAAAATTTACCAATTTCAATATGCCGTAAACGATCACAAGACCCAACGCCATCAATGCATAAAGACTGCCGAGGCTCAGAATGTCTAAAACAAACTGGAGTAATGTACCTGTAGACATGTCGGTTCCAGGTTCAGGGTTCAGCCCAGCCGCCGGCCAAGCAAACGGCCGGTCAAATCGAAAAAGAAACTGATGAACATCGAACGTCCAACATCGAACATCGAACAAGGAATGTCGAATCCTCCTCCGGCGCACAAGTTTCGAACTAATGTATTCTGCCCGTCGTGAGCTTCTGTGTCGAACGGTCTATTTAAAAAAGACTGAGCGAAGCGATTCCACACTTCGACATTCTGCGGTTCTGCGGCCTTTAGATCACGTCTTCAGCGTGATTCGCTTTTAACTTCGTGTAGTCTCATACGGGAATCAGCCGCCCAAGTAAAGTGCTTCCAGATCAGAGGATGCCGCAATCTCAGCCGCCCTGCCCTTTTTGGCAACCTTGCCGAGGGACATTACATAAGCCCTTTCAGCGTTTTGCAGCGCCATTTTTGCGTTTTGCTCGACCAGCAAAATCGTCAGACCGGTGGCCCTTAATCTGTTGATGAATTCATAAATGTGATGGACGATAGCCGGCGCCAATCCGAGGGAGGGTTCATCCAGCAGGAGCAGTTTCGGTCGCGACATCATCGCGCGGGCAATCACCAGTTGCTGCTGTTCCCCCCCGGAAAGCGTGCCGCTGAGCTGGCCTTGCCGTTCACCCAACACCGGAAAGAGGTCCAGCATTTGTTCCAGGTCCTGATAACTTTGCTGACGCTTGCGGCGGTGGATAAAACCACCCAATATTAGATTTTCGCGCACGGTTAGATCCGGGAAAACCTCCCGGGTCTCCGGCACCATGGCGATGCCATTGCGCAGCACCCTTTCAGGGGAAAGCGCCGTGATATCCTTACCCTTGAAGGTAACTTTCCCGGAAACGGCTTTGAGGGCGCCGGCGATGGCCAGCATGGTGGTGGTTTTGCCGGATCCGTTCGCCCCCAGCAGACTGACCATCTCACCTTCCAAAACCTCCAGGCAGACATCTTTGACAGCTGTGACGGCGCCGTATCGGACTTTCAGATTTTCCACCTTAAGCATATTCCACCTCTTGCGGCGGGCTGGATCCCAAATAGGCCTCGATAACGGCAGGCAATTTTCTGACATAATCGACATCGCCCTCGCCGATGGTTTTGCCGGATGACAGAACATGCAGGCGCTGACAAAGGCGCATGATGAGCGTCATATCATGATCGATAATCAACATGCCCAGTTTTTTGCGGGCAGGCAGTTCCGATAGAATTTTCAGCAATGCCTCGCTTTCCGCTTCATTCATACCCGCTGCCGGTTCATCCAGCAGCAAAAAGTGGGGTTCCCCGGCCAAGGCCCGAACAATCTCTACTTTACGTTTATCTCCATAGCTGAGCGTCCCGGCCAGTTGGTCGGCGAATTCGCTCAGATTAAATTCTTTCAGCAAGCTCACAGCCACTTTGGTGGCCTCTTTGCGCGAGGCACCTTTGGCCAGTGCAGTGGTTTCAACGTTTCGAATAACCGTCAAATTTTCAAACAGGCGCACGATTTGAAAAGAACGGGTAATCCCCTTCAAGGCAATTTTGCGGGGCACCAGACGGGTTATATCTTCGCCATTGATGCTGACGCTTCCTGAAACCGGGTTCACCTGACCGGTAATGACATTGATCAAAGTCGTTTTGCCGGACCCGTTCGGACCGATCAGGCCGACGATTTCGCCGACTTGGATGTCCAGGTTAACGCCGTCAAGCGCGCGCAGACCTGAAAAATCGACCGAGATGTTCTTTGCTGAAAGTTGCAAGTCCGGCATATCATTCGAAACTCCAACGAATAACGGGAAGGTTTAAGATATCAATTGAATCGGGATATTTTCGCTATTTTGTAACGATTGACTATTTTCGATTGAAAATTTAAGGCCCGCCCGCCTCGCCTTGCTCACGACCATGAGCTCGGGCCGAATGGTGGCTCGCATGGCGCGCGTGGTATTCTTAGGAAATTAAATAGGACGAAGCGATTCCCGCCGAGGCAGGGATTCAAATATTCAATTTGCATTCTTCAATCTTCAATTCCGGCTCGTCCGGGTCAGGGTGCAGGTGGATTCTCCGGAAGACGCCAGCCGAGAAATGCCGGTTTGCCCTGGGTCAGGCTTATCAGCACGGCAGCCTTGTCGGGAGCATGTCCATTTTTTGCCGAGCGATAGGACAACTTGCCGGTTAACAGATTGAATTCATTGTTCTCGAGGGTTTTGGCAATGGCCGCACCGTCAAAAGAGCCGGCTTTCTCCGCAGCCTGCGCCATCAGCATGATGGTATCCCAGCCCGTCGCGACAAATGAGGTGTCAGGTGCACTGCCGTGGTAGGCTTTGTAGGATTCGATAAATTTTCCCATGTCCGGGTGCGCCTCAGGCCCCATCCAGGTATGGGTAACAAAATATATGTCGCTGCCGAACTTCTGACCCAGCGCCTCAAACAGACCCGGATCGTCGTAAGAATCACCGCCCATAATGGGTGAGGTGATACCGACTTCACGGATCGAACGAATAATGGTGCCCAGATCCGGCATATAGGATGAAATGAAAATCACATCCGGCTGGGGTTTAATGCCTCTGAGGCGCGACAACTGGGCGGAAAAGTCCTGGTCACCCTGGGTGTATGTTTCCTCAGCAAGCACCGTGCCGCCGATGGTCTTAAAATGGGCAAGAAAATATTTGCTCAGGCTTTTGGTATAAGCGATGAACTGATCGGTAACGACGTAGGCCGTCTTCCAACCACGTTCCTTAAAGGCATACTCGGCGCCGACTGCCCCCATGGTGGTATTCCACATGGATAAGGTAAACTGTTTGTCGCCCAGTGACCAGGAGCTGTACAGGGGATCGGAGGCACAGGTGGAAATGCCGACAATCCCGACTTTCTGGGCTTCACGGCTGGCAGGACCGCCGAAATCAAAATCACACGGGGCCACCATGAGCTTGGCTCCCTGGTCGATAAGCTCCACGGCGGCGTTGCCGACGGTGACCGGATCACTTTTGCCGTCAATATTAACGAATTTAACCTGTTTGCCGAGAATGCCGCCATGTTCATTGAGGTATTTGACGGCAACCTGGGCGCCTTTGAGGCCGGGTTCGTCCAAAGGTGCCTGGACACCGGTGAGACTCAAAGCGCCTCCAATCAGTATTTCGTCCTCTGCAAATGACGTTGAAACGGTTGAGAATACGATCAATGTCAATGACAGCATGCCGATTAACATTCTGCTTAAAGTGTATCGCATGTTTCTCCTCCTTATTTAATTTGATTTTTTTAATGCCAAATTACGGTGGGGGTTAAAATTCCCCCTCTCTTCGCAAAAAACATACATAATAATGTCATGGAATACAATAAAAAAAGGCAGAGCCATTGCTGACTCTGCCTTTGCATTTGCGCTTAAGTAAAACTAGCTAGTTACCTTAATCCATCACGGCACACGCTTGCTCCATCAGACCGGTTTCCCGGCCGTATTCAGGAGCCCTTTGACCGCCGCGGGAAGATCTGCCGGCAGCACAACCACTTTGGCGTTCTGTGAAGAAGAAATATCCCTGACGGCATCGATATACTTCTCGCCGAGTAAATACATGACCGGCAATTCATTTTCTTTTATGGCTTCGGTCACTTTTTTGATGGCTCTCTGACTGGCCTCAGCCAAAACCACCTGGGCCTGGGCATCGCGTTTGGAGGCTTCTAAACGACCGTCGGCTTCGAGAATCGCAGCAGATTTTTCACCTTCGGCGCTGGTCACAGTGGCCCGGCGCCGTCTTTCCGCGGCGGCCTGCTCTTCCATGGCTTTCTGCATGGTATCGGAAGGATTGATGTCCTGAATTTCGACGGTTTTAAGGGTAATGCCCCAGTCGGCAATGTCATCCGATATGGAATCTTTTAATTTGGCCTTGATTTGACCCCTGGATGACAGCGCATCATCGAGATCCATTTCACCGATAATCGAGCGCAGCGAGGTTTGAACAAGGGTTTGAATGGCAATCCGATAGTCCTCAACGCCATAAACCGATTTTTCGGGTGAGATAATATTGATATAAGCGACGGCATTGGCAATGATGACGGCATTATCCCTGGTGATAACATCCTGCGACGGGATATCCAGCACAATGTCTTTGGTGGTGACCTTATAGGCGACCCTGTCGATGTAGGGTAAAATAATATTCAACCCGGGCCCGAGTGTTTTATGATACTTTCCAAGCCGTTGTACGACATTTTTGGTCCCCTGGGGGACTATTCTCACGCCCAGCGTAATTGTTATCAAAACCAGAATGACAAATACAGTGACTACAACCATGCCTTCCATATTATGGATGAAATTTTAATAAAGGTAAAGCGTTTATTGGTGATATGGGATCCGAAGCTTTGAGATTTATTCGGAATTTGGAATTAAGACGATGTGATTTTGGGAGAGAAGTTAGCATGAATTCATTTCGGGCGGGATGAGGGACAAATTGCTTCTTCGATTTTTCGGCCCCCAGACCGGCTTTATTTCACAACCGCGATATCTTCCCGGCGATCATTTGCCCTCATCGAACAAGACGCTTAAATATCTGTTACTATCCACCGGCTATCTTAGCTTTAAATCCCCGATTCTTTAATTCGGTGATCAAGGTGCTTCTGTGATCGCCCTGTATTATGATAACGCCATCTTTCACCGAACCGCCAGTCCCGCAACGGCGTTTCAATTGGGCGGCAAGAAGTTTTAATTCATCGACTGCAATCTGAAAGCCTGAGACTGTGGTCACGGTTTTACCCTTGCGTCCTTTAACTTCACGCTGAACCCGAATGATGCCATCATACTTAACATTATCTGGAGTTTTTGAATTTTTCTTTATACAGCGACACTTCAACACAGGGTTTTGACACGAGGGGCAGATTTTACCGGTTTCAGTTGAATACACTAATTTTGAATTAGCCATTGCTTAACCTTTATGAATGTCGAAGTTCGAGCATGGTTTGAGGTCAGGTTACTGTTTTGGTAATGGTTTTGTCAAGATTAACAAAAGATTGCGCCATCTTATAGTTCGATGACAACTTATTACCTGCATACCGGCAAACTTCGCTTTAGATGTATATCGGATCCACGCTTACCTATCGCCGGTAAGAATACGCGCAATATTCAGGTATTCGGCAGGCGAAAATCGATAAAGGGGAATTTCCATTATTTATTTATATTTTTCATAATATCTGATATCTGAAAAGACGATCCGGTTGAAATGGATCAGGCAAATCTTTACGGCATTGTTACCGATGAATTCGGGGAATCAGAAGACATCGATGCCCTGTTACAAAATTTGGCAGCTAAACTGGTTGGTAATGCAGAGAAAGAATACGTTAAACAGGTAACTTTTCGCGGTGTGGGCGGCAGAAAGGTTCTCAGGGATGATATCTGGGGCAGGTTAAGGTTTCCGTTCATTGCAGATCATGAGTATTACGAAAAACACGGATTGTATGATTTCCCAAATACTGACCCCGCTGCAAACAAATTCGGCCTCGATATGATTGAAGCCGTAAAAGACCCGGAAGCAAAAGAAATCATCAGAAAAATGATTAAACCGCAGATGGTCGAACCTCACAAAAAAGTTGTCGAAACTAAATAACCCATATTCAAAATTCGATTGCCCGACTGCCCGGGTTTGGTATGTTTCATTGATCAAGCAGTCTAAAAAGTATTGGAAAGCCTGAACAGACATAAATTGATTCCAGTTAATTATCCCCGGGGAGGTTGATTATGACCGGAGGCTATACCGGTAAGTACTGTATCGTGGATTTGAGCAATGGCAACACGGAAATCGTCGAACCCGGCGATGAATTTTATCGCAAATTTTTATCCGGCTACGGCCTTGGCGCGGCGGTGATCATGGAACGGCAGAAACCGGGGATTGATCCATTATCACCGGAAAGCTACCTTGGGATCTGCTCCGGCCTTTTGACCGGCACCGGCGCCCTTTTTTCCGGCCGGTTCATGGTTGTCGGGAAATCACCCCTGACCGGCGGTTGGGGAGACGCCAATTCCGGCGGTTTTTTGTCACAGGCAATCAAGCGCAGCGGTTTTGACGCCGTATTCTTTACCGGCGCCTCGGACACTCCCGTCTGGGTCGATATCAGAGATGAAACGGCGGAAATCAAGGACGCGTCCTCATTGTGGGGCAAAGATATCGTAGAAGCAGAGGCGCAGATCAAGGAAGAGCTGGGCGATAAAAAGGTTCAGGTGGCTGTCATCGGCGAAAGTGGTGAGAAACTATCGCTGATATCCGGCATCGCCACCGACAGCGGCCGCATTGCTGCGCGATCCGGTCTGGGGGCGGTAATGGGCAGCAAGAAGCTGAAAGCCGTCGCGTTTCGCGGCAAAAGGCAAATACCCGTTGCCAGACCGGATGCCATTAAAGCGATCAATAAAGAATACATCGAAGCGTATAAAAAATCTAAACTGGCGGATCGCTTGACGGTTCGATTCATGAACGGTCTGAGCCGAATTATCGCCCGAACGGGTATCTCGGTGCCGACACAAGCCTCGACGGTTAAGGAAATTTATAAGCAGTTCGGCACGCCGGGTCTGACGGTTTATTCAGCGATGGTCGGGGATATGCCGATAAAAAACTGGCGCGGCGTGGGGTATCTGGATTACACCGCTGAAAGCGCTGCTAAAAATTCGGATGTCAACGTCATTAAACATCAAAAACGAAAATATGCCTGCCAGAGCTGCCCCCTGGCATGCGGCGGCATCATTGATATCGATAAAGGCCGCTACAAAGGAACCACCGGACACAAACCGGAGTATGAAACCCTTGGTGCATTCGGCGGGCTGTTGCTGAACGACGATCTGGATGCCATCATTGAACTGAACGAGATGTGCAACCGGGCCGGTATCGATACCATATCTACCGGCGCCACGGTCGCCTTTGCGATCGAATGCTTCGAAAACGGTATCATCAATGAAAACGATACCGGCGGCCTGAAATTGGGCTGGGGCAAATCCGAGGAAATTATCCGGCTGACCGAGATGATGATCCAGCGCGCCGGCCTCGGAGATCTTCTGGCCGACGGCGTCAGGTTGGCGGCCCGGAAAATCGGCCACGGATCAGAGCAGTATGCCATGCATGCTGGCGGACAGGAACTTCCCATGCATGACTCCCGGCTCGATCCGGGGTATGCGATTGCCTATCAATGTGAACCGACCCCGGGCAGGCATACCATATCCTGCTACCTGTATGCCGGCCTTTTCGGTGTGATGAAAAATTTTCCCGCGGCCGGTCGCTTGATCAAGCAGGCCCAAAGCAAACAGGCCAAGGACATTCTGCGCTATACCGCCGGCAGCTTTTACATGCAGCTGGTCAATACGTGCGGCATGTGTCTCTTTGGCGCCTTGACCAGCACCCTGCCCATCGTGGCCTGGATGAATGCCGCCACCGGGTGGGATCTTACCCCGCAAGAGTATCTCAAGATCGGTGAACGGATTCTCAGTCTGCGCAAAGCGTTTAATATGCGCGAAGGCATTCAGCCGGCCGATCACAAACTGAGCGACCGTGCGATCGGCAAAACGCCCCTGGATCAAGGCCCCCTGAAGGGCAAAACCATTGATATGGATGATCTGATGCGGGAGTTCTACGATACGGTCGGCTGGGATCTGGCCACCGGCGGCCCGACACCCGAGAAATTGAAGTCGCTCGAAATCGACCAGTTCATCTGATAATAACTGAATGGTGTACCCGGTGCACGTCAGGTGTCATGACAAAAAGCCTTAGCAAGCGGTCCACCGATGGTGGCAATTTGATATTGCCGTGAATGAACATGGCCATACTATTTAAAAGTATTTAAAGGAAATCAGGCGGATGGTGATTTCATATTCCATACGAACCCTTATGGTCGAGTTCATGCGGTTTCGGTGGTGATTATCCGCGGAAGCGGGTCGGCTTTGAATAACGCCCCGATCCCTCAACGACTTACTATTTCAACATGCTTATCCCTAACATTGCATAAATTCTTGTCATCTAGCCTGGCCGTTATGTCTGAGATCGTTGCTTTTTCCGGGCTGATGCTGGATGCTTGATACTCGATGCTGGATATCTAACAGGACACTATCGGTGAATTTCAACGACATCCAGTATCCAGCAACCAGAATCCAGGATCAGTCAATACTTTCAATGGTCTTCATTGCAGCAGCGAAGTTGGATTTCAAAATTTTATGCAACTATAGGGTTATCTCAAGGAAACCATGCGCTTCAGAAATTCATCCGGCGGGATAAAGTCAACCAGCCGCAGGTCATTCCGTTCTTATTCTCAGCACCTTTGAATCATCACAGTCTCAGTCAATCACATTGAGTGCGGGTTTGCCTTTTAGTTTCGCCACCACCTGGCGGACATCACCTAAACATCATTTGCCTTTGGGATTTTTAATTGAACACCGGCAACTTCCGCGCTTTTTTTCCATTTGGATCTTTTCCATTATGATGGATTTACCATTTTCCCGATAATCCTGAAGAATATCATCAACCGAGTATCCAAAACAGTAACAAACTAAATCATCCACAATATCTATCCTTTCAATCTTTATGATTCACTATATTAAAGCTGCCAGGAACCGATTGGCTGAGATAGCTCTCACACCATTTAGGTAACTGTCGACTCCATTTTGCTTAACGACTTGATAGGAAAATGGAATTTTCAAATCTAACCGGTTCCTGGTCGGTTTCCGACCAATCCCATAGATTTTGATGTTGCCAATACAATGTTAAAATTGTATCACAAAATCTGCTGACCTCACGCGTACAGCCGAAAAATTATTCGGTTTACTTTGATTTTCAAATTCAGTAGTTTAAACATAATCATATTTGAAAAAAATGGATACCTGAATTTTTAAGCCACAATCATCGCCCCAAGTTATTTTCGGTAATTTGTTCTGAAACGTTGCCGTGAGTTATTTGCGTGCAAAATTCAGGTATTACATAAAACGATCCGGAGTCGAACCGATGAGTTTGTTGAGGAGATGATGTTATATGAGCCGTATTGAAACTCATAACCTTGTCAAAGAGTGGGGCAAGGTTCGAGCTGTTGATGGTGTTTCCTTCCATGTTGCCAAAGGAACCCTGACGGTTTTGCTGGGCCCCTCCGGCTGCGGCAAATCGACTATTCTCCGTATGATCGCCGGATTGGAGGAGGTGACGACCGGACAAATTACAATTGGCGGGCAAGATATCACCTACAAGGATGCGGCCAAGCGGGGAGTTTCGATGGTCTTCCAGTCTTACGCGCTGTTTCCGCATTTGAATGTTCGCGAGAATATCCTCTTTGGCCTTAAAGTGCGCGGCGTTCCTACGGCCGAAAGACGAAAACGCTTGAACGGGGTGGCCAAAATGGTCGGGCTCGAAGGGCTGCTGCTTCGCAAACCTGCCAACCTCTCGGGTGGACAACGGCAACGGGTGGCATTGGCCAGGTCCATTGTATCCCAGCAGCCGGTTTGCCTAATGGACGAGCCGCTATCAAATCTGGACGCCAAACTGCGCAACGAAATGCGCGACGAGATTCGCGCCCTGCAACAAAAGCTCGGCCTTACCATGATTTATGTAACCCACGATCAGATCGAGGCCATGACGATGGCCGATCAGGTCGTGTTGTTGCAAAGCGGGCGCATCGAACAAATCGGGGCCCCTCACGAGCTGTACGAACACCCCGAAACCGCATTCGCGGCCCACTTTATCGGATCCCCTCCCATGAATCTCATACGGCTTGACCTGGTTGAAGACCGGACGGCGCTATCTGCCGCAGGCGGCCAAATCGCGGTCCCGCAAGGGAGCCGGGGCTGGTCCGTCGGTGTCCGACCCGAAAAAATCAAATTAAGCGAACGAGGCTTGACGGCCAGGGTTGGTGCGATTGATTTCTTGGGGGCTGAAACGATTATCCGTCTTGTATATGGGGAGCAGACCCTGCTCGCCAAAATAAATGGACGGGCCAAAATCGCACCGGGTGATCAGCTTACGGTCAGTTGGTCTCCTGACGCGGCACACCTGTTCAATGAAAAAGGGATAAGGGAGGGCGGTTAGGCGTGTCCGGATTCAGATTGTGCGAGCCGGAACCGAGGGTTCGGTTCCGTGCGAGGCGAAACAACAACTCAAACAAAATGGAGGTGGAAAAAATGTTGCGTAAACTAAAAATTTTACTTTTGATCGTCGCAGTTATGGCCTGTTTGGTCGCGACACCCATGGCTGGAGCCAAAACAGAACTGACCATGTATTATCCGGTTGCCGTTGGGGGTCCATTGACGAAAATTGTGGATAGCATGGTTGCTGATTTTATGAAAGAGAATCCGGACATCAAAGTGAACGCTATTTACGCCGGTAACTACAACGATGCCCGGATCAAGGCCTTTGCAGCGCTGAAAAGTGGTAAGCCGGCCCAGCTGTCGGTAATGTTTTCCATCGATATTTACGAATTGATCGAGCAGGATGCGATTATTGCCTTTGATGATGTCGTCGAAACCCCGCAAGAAAAGGCCTGGCTGGACTCATTCTACCCGACACTAATGGAAAACGGCCGGACCGCCGGCAAAACCTGGGGCATTCCGTTTCAACGCTCAACTATCGTTATGTACTACAACAAGGATGCTTTCAAGGCGGCCGGTATCGACCCGAACAAGCCGCCGGAGACGTGGGAACAGCTGATCGCCGTCGGCAAAAAGCTCACCAAAGCGGACGGATCCCAGTGGGGCGCGATGATTCCATCAACCGGTTATCCCTACTGGATGTTCGGCGCGTTGACGATGCAAAACGGCCAGGTTCTGATGAACGATGCTGGAAACGAAACTTACTTCGACAGCCCCGCCGTTGTCGAGGCCTTGCAATTCTGGCGGGATTTAGGCGCAAAACACAAGATTATGCCCGCGGATACCATCGAATGGGGCACGCTGCGCCAAAATTTCCTTGAGGGAAAAACCGCCATCATGTGGCATTCTACCGGAAATCTGACAATTGTTAAGAAAAAGGCCAAGTTCGACTTCGGCGTTGCCATGCTGCCGGCCAGCAAACGGCGCGGTACACCGACCGGCGGCGGCAATTTTTACATTTTTAAAAAAACGTCTGCTGAAGAACGCAAGGCGGCCATGCGGCTGATCAAGTTCATGACCAGTCCCGAGCGTTCAGCCGAATGGTCGATGAAGACCGGGTACATGGGTATCAGCCAGGCGGCGTATGAAACCGGCAAATTGAAAGCGTATATTGAGGGCTTCCCGTACGCCGCTGTGGCCCGGGACCAGCTTAAATTTGCCACCGCCGAATTGTCGACCTACCAGACCGGCCGAATTCGCAAAGCCCTGGACGATGCCATTCAAGCCGCTCTGACCGGTGCGAAATCTCCCGCGACCTCTCTTAAAGAGGCGCAGTCCCTGTCCGAACGACTGCTGAAGCAGTATCGATAAGATAGTATGAGACTCCATTATTTGATGTCTCGATTTCGACCACAATTACCATTTCGAAAGCCGGATCTGATTTTAACAGCGAACCGCAGAATATTGAATATCGAACCGCAGAATTTCGAAGGGAGGTATGGCTACGCTCTTTCTATTTTTTCGCTGAAATCGATAGAATCCCTTACTTCGACATTCGATATTCATTATTCGATATTCGCTTTTTTAGAGTCTCTCTTTCGATTTTACTGGCCGCTCCGCGGCCAGAGGCGGGGCTGAAATCTGATAATAAGGGGGAGCGGAAGTCATCTGCTCCCCGCCCCCCTTTCCGGTTTGCTGCGTTTATTAAGGTATATAAGCGATGTCACGCAACATCATGAGGCACGTATATGGCTGGTTATTATTGACACCGGCCGCGATTCTATTAATCGCTTTTACCCACTATCCAACCATCGCCACCGTATTCGACAGCCTATTTTCCAAAGGAACGGCTATCCGGCCATCCCGCTTCGTGGGGTTGGCAAACTATGAAATGTTGATTGACGACCCCATTTTCTGGAAAGTTCTCACCAACAATGCCTGGTTCGCAATGGGCACTATCCCGACCTCGATTATTCTGGCCATCGCTATGGCTCTATTGGTCAACCGGGCCATACCGGGCCGTTCTCTGGTCCGCATGGCCTATTTTACCCCGACCATTCTGCCAATGATTGCCGTTGCCAATATCTGGTTATTCTTCTACACGCCGGATATCGGTCTTATAGACCAGGCGACAAGCTGGTTCGGGATCGGTGGCCATAATTGGCTGGGGAATCCAGCTACCGTATTGCCGGCCATCATCGTCATGACGATCTGGAAGGAGGCCGGGTTTTTCATGATCTTCTATCTGGCGGCGCTACAGAACATCCCACCGGAACTGGAGGAAGCTGCCAGGCTGGAAGGTTCGACACGTTGGTACTATTTCCGCAGGATATTGTTCCCGCTTTTGATGCCGACAACGCTGTTCGTGATGATCAACGCGGTGCTTAACTCTTTTAAATTGGTAGATCATTTATTTGTGCTCACCAAGGGCGGGCCTGATAACGCCAGCAACCTGCTGCTTTATTATATTTTTGAAAGTGCCTTTTCTTATTTTGACACCAATTACGCTGCGACCCTGACCGTCATTCTGCTCGGTCTTTTAGCCGTGATGGCGCTCATGCAGTTTTACGTCCTGGACAAACGGGTCCATTATCGATGAAAACATTCCGTTTCTCATTTTTTAATTTTCAAAACGTTCTGGAGACAGGTGCAGCCTGGTTTCTGGCCCTGTTATGGATTGCGCCGTTGGCATATGCATTTTGGGCGGCATTTCATCCCAGTCAATACGCGGTGCATTTCGACATTTTTGCACCGCTTACCCTTGACAATTTGCGCGAAGCCCTGTCTCAGGCACCGTTTCTGCGCTATGCCTTCAACACGTTCATCCTGGTCACTACAATTCTTTTGGCGCAACTGGTACTGTGCACGCTGGCAGCTTATGCCTTTGCCCGCTACCGGTTCTTCGGCAGCGATCTAGCCTTTGCCCTGGTTTTAGTTCAATTGATGATTACGCCGGAAATCCTGATCGTTGAAAACTATGGGACCCTGGCCCGGTTCGACCTCATCGACACCATTCTCGGGATCGGCCTCCCATACATGGCCAGCGCCTTTGGCATCTTCCTGCTGCGTCAGGCCTTTAAATCGACGCCAAAGGAACTCGAGGAAGCGGCCCGTCTTGAAGGCTGCGGGGTCTTCGGTGTGTTATGGCGGGTCTATGTACCATTGGCTCGCCCGACCTATATCGCCTATGCCCTCGTTTCAATAAGCCACCATTGGAACAATTTTCTATGGCCCCTGGTTGTAACCAACTCGGTGGAAACTCGCCCGTTAACTGTCGGACTTGGCATTTTCGGAGCCCCGGAATCCGGCGTTGATTGGTCAATCATTTCTGCGGCAACGTTGATGTCAGTTGCCCCCCTTCTGATTGCCTTCCTGTTGTTTCAAAGGCAATTCGTGCAATCCTTTATGCACGCGGGCATTAAATAAAATTCGGTTGCATCTAATCTTTGAAAAAATCGATAATCTGTCAAATTTAAAAATCTGGCCGCGTATTTCTAAAAGGGTGGACAATGATCAAAAAAATCATCTCAGGAGGCCAGCCCGGTGTTGAGATAGCTGCCCTTGATGCCGCCATAAGGCTGGACATACCCCATGCAGGGTGGTGCTACAAGGACAGAAAAATAGATGGTGGTATCCTGGCAAAGAAGTACAACGTTAAAGAAATTGACAATCCCAGTTATTTTCAAAGACTGGAGAAAAATATTGTGGATTCCGAAGGTACTGTTGTCCTTAGCTATGGGCAGCTTGTGATCGGCTCGAGGGCGGTTAGAGAAATAGCTGAGAAGAACGACAAACCTTACTTGAATGTCAACCTGAGCAAACATCCTCTGGATCACGCCATCGCTTTAACTCGCAAATGGATGACCAAACATGAGATAAGTGCAATCTATTTCACGGGCACAAAAACGGGTGGTGGACTTAGCCCAAATGTGTATGACGAGGTGATCCAGGTAATCGAGGGTATCTGTGGGGTAGCAAGGGAGCAGTTCCTCGGTTTTGAGGAGCAGGATAAGGATACCTCGATGTGATGACGGGTATGGGCAGGAACCCACACGGCAGGGAGCGCTGGCACAACCCGAATGCCGCTGTTGGATTTAACTGTCAGCACCCCTTTTGGCTGTCCAGGCCGATTGGGTATCTTGGTAGCCAATGCGAATTTTGGGGTTTTCATTCCGCATTCCGAATTCCCACTTCGACTCGACTGAGCTTGTCCCAGGCCGCATTCTGTCCTCTGTCATCCGCCATCTGTCTTCAAATTGGTTTTACACACCGATGACCTATTGATCATCCGAGGGTGAAGAAGGCGTCGAAGATTCTTCTGCATTTTCACACGCTTTACGAACTGCATCGGTCAGCCGGTTATGAAAGCCATAGCTGTCGATAAATTGGCGTAAAATGTTGGACAGTTTATTTTCCATCTCAGTTATAAAGACCTCTGGTTTCATGGTGGACGATTTCAATGCTGGCTGTACCAAATTAACAATTTTTTTCCGCATTTTCATCTTGTCGGTCTTGCTAACCCGGGGAATCGAAAGAAGTTCGTTGTCAAAAAGCTGGATGACTTTCTGGATATCTCTATTTCTTAGCTTGGCCATGTTATCCTCATTTGTCTACCAATTGGAAAGAAAGGGATCAAAGATTGAACAGTGAATTAAGACGATCGAACTTTGTCTGCAATATTCGATTCGTTGCCAATTTCGGTTATACTGATAAGCAGGTGGTATAAAGCCCTCGTATTCAATACGACACGGTCTACTCATAAGAAACCCATAAACAATGCATCATATGCTTGTCAACAAATATTCATTTTTCAAGGGGCTGTTGCCTGAATCGATATTATATGAAGGCAAACTGTAATTGAGACTTAAGCGAGGAATTTCCTTGGCCGCGGCGCGCTATGATGGGAGGGGCAATGGAATCATTGCCATTAATGGCAAATAGAAAAAGCCGCATAACTTTGACCATGCGTGTCGACATATTGCATTTCCACTGCCATTTCGGTGCAATGGCGCATCACGCCCGCTATCATTACCGCGACTTCTGAAGATGAGCAACTTTTGAGCTGTGAGTAGATACAGGCGGCGCCTTTTTCCACGTGCCAGTAGATCATGATCCCCCGGCCGCCATATCGGACGTACCATTCGGTTAACAGATTCTGATTCCATGCACCAAATTGCTTTGCAAAGTAATATTCCGCTAAACGCTTCAAACACGCACAGTTCGTATGCAATCCGGTTAATCCTTTCCCGGCCGTTGCCGTCCATTTCAAAGACAAGCTCTCGCCAGGCGACCGGGATTACCGGTACATTTCTTAACGGAAACGATACCTGGTCATCCCTGAAACCCGAACAGCCGGAAATTGACAAAGAATATGCGCCCGCACCGATGACGGTCGCTCTGATTTTATTCGGCAGTTCTACGACGGTTGCTGCTAATTCAGAAGTCAGCCGTTTTATTTTGTCGGCCAAAACGTGGCCGATATCGCTAAAATTGATTTTGGCGTTTATCAACCGCGCAATCCCAAGGCAAGCGCCTATTACCGTATTGACTGCCGAAGTAGTTAACGGAATACCGCATCCCGCAGATGATTTATCTAAGTCATCTGTTTAATTCCCATGAAAAACGAGCGATTTAACAGTCACCGGATATACCTGATCTCCTACCAGAGGTTCACCAATATCGATCCAGTCGCCTTCTTTCAGTTTCAACTCGTCGAGGGCCAAAAGGTTCGTCTTTAAATCCGTTTCCCGCCGAATAACGTTTCCCACACTGCACGCAATGTCGGTTTCGAAAATCAAAATTACCGGCAGGTTATTTTCAATTGTGTTGGCAAGTGCCGTTTCAATCGATTGGGCAAATAATTCCAGCTGAGGATAAGAAACCCTGACAGGATCCTTAAAATATAATGCAAGAATTTCTTCACCTTCGTCCTGATCAAATCTTTGAAAAGAGGTATTTATTTGGGATACGACGTGTTCGATACTTAACTTGGATTGATCGACATCCACCCGGATTACCGGTACATTTCTTAACGGAAACGATACCTGGTCATCCTTAAAGCCCGAACACCCGGAAATTGATAAAGAATAAGCGCCCGCACCGATGACGGTCGCCCTGATTTTATCCGGCAGTTCTATGACGGGTGCGGTTAATTCAGATGCCAGCATGTTTATTTTGTCGGCTAAAATGTGACCGATATCGCTAAAATTGTTCAACCCGCCATACATCAGTTCCGCCACGCCTCCCGAAAACGCATATTCATCAATGCGGCTGGGAAAATCCAGGTCAGCGGTCAGCATCAGCTGCCGGGCAAGAGCGGAACTTGCGGGCCCCGTAATGGCTTCCAACAGTATTTCAGCAAACTTGGCGGCTATTGATTCGATTTCCGCTTTAGAGATTGAATCTCCGATATCATACCTTAACCCGAGGTGCTCCATTACCGTTGCCGCCGGCTGGTCGATCCGCCAGATTGTGCCTTTCGAATCGACGCCCAGCAACCGCCCCCCGACAGAAACACAGCTGGTCGACAACGTCTCCCCATTGCGGGATATGGCAATGTTTGAGGTTCCCCCGCCGATATCACAGGACAATATGGTTTTGTTATTAGCCTTTGAGCGGGCCACCGCCCCCGAACCCATGGCCGCAATTAAGCTCTCGAAATTAGGCCCGGCAGTCGCCGCCACGAATTTTCCGGCGTCATTGGACAGCGCTTCGGCGATTTGCCTGGCATTTTGTTTGCGGGCAGACTCGCCCGTAACAATAACCGCACCGGTTTGAATATCGGCCGGATCGATGCCGGCATGCTTATATTCTTGTCTAAAAAATTCCGTCAATCGTACGATATCGATGGTATTGTCATCCAATAAAGGGGTCTGGACAATACTGCCCTGATAGATAATGTGTCTTTCCTCGATGTTGAAACGCCGGCTAACCGACCGCTCATCTCTTTTCAGTAGCAGTTTCGAAAAAACCAGATGGCTGGTTGAGCTTCCGACATCGACCCCAACAGATAGTATTTCTAGTTCGTTTATTTCCATGTGTGCATGAGGTTCCCCGTTCAGAGGTTTCCTGCTTCGCCTTTCAGGCGTCCCGCTTCGCAAAAGCTTCGACGGGACAAAACGAAGGACAAGCAGGGTATAGGGTATAAAGTTTAGGGTTAAGGGAAAAGCGAACCGCAGAATATCGAATCCTCCGCCGGAGGAGGATTCGATATTCTGCGGTTCTGCGGTTCGCTGTTCCTCAAACCTATTTAGTCCCATCCCCAAGTCCGATTCGCACCCGCTTGCGGGGCCCGCCTGCCCCGCCGGGTCGCCAGTCCTTGGGCGCACGGATCTCTTCTAACAAGTGCAATTTATTCTGCCGCTTGAGCCGGAAATAAATCATGGCCCAGGCACAGGGCGTATCCAGACCGACTTCGCAGCTGCCGTTGTGCGATCCGCCGCACGGGCCGTTGAAAAGGCCCTTGGCACATCGGGCCACCGGGCAAATACCACCGGTAAAGTTCAGCACACAATCACCGCATCCCCGGCACATTTCGGCCCAGATTCCCGGCTTGGCCGAGGCCCCCAGAAAGGTTGTGTTAAGCGCTGAAATCACGGGCAGCGGGTCAAAGGCATCTCCCAGGGTTTGCACACCGGCACCGCAGGCCAGAGACAGGATGGCATCTGTTCCTTCTGGTATGGTGTGATAATCAGTAACCAGGTCTTCCTCGCACTGCCTGAGAATCGAGTCCACCACAAATTTAGGCGGAGTGTCCTCATAATGCCGGATTTGAGAAAGTTCGTGTCTCAGCTGTTCAGCCTCTCTCTCGCCGCCGGATAAACAAACGGTCACACAGCTGCCGCAACCCAGGACCAGCACCTGTTTATATTCTTTAATGGCAGACACGATTTCTGCCAGTGGTTTTAAATCGCCAACAATCATTTGTCCCCCATTTATTTTTTTGCCTTGCGCGAGGCTATAAGTGGCAGTCTCGATGCGGCCTGCCGCTGCTGATGCTGCGGGCAAAGTGCCTCAGTGGTTGAATTCAATTTGCCGGCCAAATTTTGCTCGTACAGGGTTGAATAAAGCGGCTCACCGCACACCTGGCAATGAACCAGATCCAGCGTGACCACATCATCCCACTGCCCGACCAATAGATGCTGAAATTCGATGGCCTCCTGCGGACATATCCGCCAGCATTGACCGCAGCGGGCGCATTTGGTCATATTGTGCCTGAGTGTTCGCCTGCCGTCCCGATCGTTAAAATCCAGGGCCGAAGCCGGACAATTTTCCACACAGGACAAGCAACCATTGCATTTTTCATTAACTACAAAATAAGGCATAACGTTTCACCGTGATAATTTAGTGGATTTTATAATCATACGGTTAAAAATTCGAAAAACGAATTTCGAAATCCGAAACAATATTAAAATACGAATTTTCAAAATTCAAAAGAAAAGTTCGGGGCGGTTTTTTAACATTAGAATCTTAGTTGTGAACTCCTTGCATTTTATGAAATCCGCCTCAAGCGGATCGCCACTAAGACACAAAGTCACAAAGATAAATATAAGCCAAAGGTTTCACTTCGTGTCTTACTTAGTGCCTTTGTGGCAATTTATTCCCCGCCTCAGGCGGATTTCGTATTTCGAGCTTAGTCTTGCGGATTTCCCCGTCTCAATCATGATGGTTAATAAGACTAGGATGGGCCACTGTCCTCCATACCATAAAAAGGTTCGAAAGGAAGTGAGACGGGGCCTAGCCTCCTCCCACGAGCAGCATAAACTTCACCTTATCCCCGTCTTGCAGAATCCGCTGTGAATACTCGTTTCTGGCCAGGAAGCCCTCATCATTGACCATTACCTGAATCGAAAGATCCAGCTGCCCTTTCTGGTCCAGCAGAATTTTACGTGCCGGCTGGCCCATGCGATTCACAATATGCGATACAACATCCGCTACGGTTCCGTCTGGCATATCTATCTGAGACGTTTTACCGAGTAATTTCGATAGTGTCGGCAACCCGATAGATTCTAGTTGAATTTTCATTGAATACCTCCACGCAAAGATGTTCATTAAGATGAACATTTTTCGACTTCGATCTTACCATTAACATTTATTTTGTCAAGTGAATTTTAATATAAGTTTGTAATCATTGGTTCTTATCTATTTCTACTGAAAATAAGAAATAAATAATTGTTCACTATAGTGAACAATAAGGCGGATCGAATATCGAACACCAGTTCCCGATGCCAGGCCGGGGCAAACTAAACTAACATAATTCCTGTCGTTTCGCATTGCAAGCTTGGCAATCACGGCAGAATCAGCTCATCAACAGCCACTTTATAATACCGCTAACCTTCAAGGCCGGTTAAATGTGCGAAAATTTCCTTGACTTCGACAAAGGCTTCAGATAGCTACTATATAGCTATTTAGAATGGACCCTAATTAAAATATGAGCATAAGTTGCTGAATATTATTCAAGCTACTGAAAATATCTAATATTCTCTATAGACCATTCTCAGCATTGTCATTATCTGTCCGTGGCGTTGGTTGCTGCGCGCACTTCCCATACAATAGTTACACTATTTTATTTAAAACCTGCTATCTTCATTGGAGGACAGCAGAAATCTCATACCAGAGGAGGGAACCATGAAACGTAGAATATTCTTGCTTGGAATTGTATTACTCGTAGGTTTCGCATGGTTAGTTGCCGGACCGGCTGCCTATGCCGCCGAGCCGATTGTGATCGGAGTGCCAACCTCATTAGGTTTTCTGGAAGGCAAAGAATCGCATAAGGCGGTTCAGATGGCGGTAAGCGAAATAAACGCCAACGGCGGTGTAATGGTCGGCGGAGAGAAGAGACCTTTTAAAGTCGTGGCCGCCGATCTTCGCGATGCCGCTGCGGGTGTTCCGGTGCCCGAGGCATTGCTGGGCTTAGAAAAGTTGATTCTGGAGCAAAAACCGATCGCGATCGTGGTCGGACCGTTTCGCTCCGAGGCTTTGCTGGCAGGGATGGATATTTTCGCCAAGTACAAAATGCCCATGTTGGGTACGGTAGCCATGAGCCCCGCGACCGAAGCTAAAATAAAAAAGGATCCCGAAAAATACAAATATGTTTTCCGGGTTTCCTTAAATGTAATCTACTGGGTCAAACTTTTGGCCGGGACCAACGCAACCCTCAAGCAGGAATTTGGTTTTGACAAAGTCTACATCATGAACCAGGATGTTGCCTGGGCCAGAGGAACGGCAGGCGGAATGGAGAAAAAAGTGTATCCGGGTTTGAAGATGGAAGTCGTCGGCCATGATCAATTCCCGACCGGTTTTTCCGATTTCTCCTCGGCCTTGATGAAAGCCAAAGGCAAAGGTGCCGGCGTGCTGTTTACCTGTTTTGATATGCCTGAAAGCGGTGTGCTGGTTAAACAGTGGAAAAGCCTCAGAGTTCCGGGACTGATTGCCGGATTTATTTCACCCATGGCCGGTGAGGCTGCCTGGGATACCTTTGACGGTAAAATCGGCGGGCTGATGAATGCCATATTTGAGTTGGGAAATATACCTTCCCAGAAATATGCCCCGGCCCGAAACTTCTACAATAAATACAAAAAAACTTACGGCAAGGGGATTCAGTCCGGCCACGGCCCGGCACCGTCATATGAATCGGTTTACATCCTGAAAGAGGCCATCGAGCGAGCCAACTCTTTGGATCCGGATGCTATTGTGGCTGAAATCGAAAAGACCGACAGAAAAGGCGTTATGGGACGCATCCGGTTTGATGAGGGCCACCAGGTTGTTTATGGCACTGACCCGGCTGAAACCGCTGTCGGCGCCTTTTTTCAATGGACCGATGACGGTAAAAGAAAGATTGTCTATCCGAAGAGCCTGGCGGAAGGTGAAATCGTCCTGCCATCATGGGTCAAAAAACGGTAGCACCCTAAATGAGCCAAAAGGTCTCATTTAGGAGTTAATGGCTATTAGTTATTTGGATTTAATGATGACGTCATTTCATTCGATTAACCATTAACAAATAACGAAAACACCCAACTGGCCTGCCCTCCTTTGCATTTTGGAAAGGAGGGCAGGTTTTTCTGGTTTTTTTCATGTTAGCAAATACTATCGTCTACGGTTTTGTGAACAGCGTCATCCTGATGCTGGTGGCACTGGGATTCAACCTGACCTTCGGCATCAGTGGCGTGGCCAATTTTGCCTACGGAGCCCTTTATATTTTGGGGGCTTTGCTCTGCTGGATTTTTTTTAACTCCCTGGGCCTACCCTATTTTCTGGCGGTCATACTGGCAGTGGCATTAACTGCTGCTGCCGGCGCACTGATGTACCGGTTTATTCTGCTTAGAATTAGAGGCATGCCCTTATCCGAAGTCATCGCCACCTTCGGCATCGGACTAGCCATCCTGGAGTTGCTCAAATACCTGGGATTTATCGGGTTTGAATACTCACTGCCCGTCTTCATTGACACCAGCATTGAATTCGGCCAGGTGATCATCGACATGCAGCGCGTATTTATCGTCGGCATCGGCATCGCCATGGCCGGTTTTCTCTGGTTTTTTACCCACCATACTCGCACCGGTCTGCGATTTAGAGGAATTGCCCAGGATGAAAGGACAGCGCTGAGTCTGGGAATTAACTCCGATCGGGTAGCAATGCTCAGTGTTTCCTTTGGTGCCGCATATGCTGCCATTGCAGCCATCGTCATATTACCTCTGGGAACCATTAACGTTGAGCAGGGCTACAGTATCCTGATCAACGCCCTGGCCGTTTGTATTGTCGGAGGCCTGGGGTCCACCGGTGGGGTTGTAGCAGCCTCTTTTTTAATTGGCTATGCCCAAACCTTTACCGTGACATATCTGGAAAGCCACTGGGTGATGCTGGTTCCGTTAATTGCAATTTTAGCCATCCTGGTGGTTAAGCCTTCGGGCCTGTTTGGTGTGCAAAAAGAGCTGGAAGAAAGAATATAGGGAATTCGGAATGTGGGATGCGGAAGTGGGAAATTAAAGAGCATAGCGCAGAGGGCATAGGGCATGGAGTAAAGGAACGAGTTTATTGAAGTCGGAAGTGGGACCCGTCGTCGTCCCTGAAGGGTGGGACTATGCCGCGGCAAGGATGCGGAAGTTGGAAAAAGGAAAGCTTAGATTCTCTTCTTCGTGCCTGGGTGTCTTGGTGGCAAAACTATTGCGCGAATTTAGGACGGAATATTGGATGTCATCCATTATCCAGTAACTAATTACCAATGACTAATAACTCCCAACTTGTTGGGTATCATATGGAAAAACGCAAAGAGAGAATAGACCGGGGCATCAAAGCCCGATCCAGCGATATTTTTGCATTATCCTCCTGGCGGGAGATGCTCTATTTAGCGGCCCCCCGTCTGCTGCCGATTGTGGGCTTGATCGTCTTGTCTTTGGCCCTGAGCCTCTACTGGCAGCGGGTTTTGCTATCTGTATGCATATTTGCGCTTCTGGCCATAAGCTGGGACATATTGGCCCAAACCGGAATGATCTCCCTGGGGCAGGCCCTGTTTTTCGGAACCGGTGCCTATCTGTCCGGTATCATGAACCATTACTGGGGATGGCCGCCCTTTATCACCATCCCCCTGGCAACCATCTTCGGCGGGCTGCTGTGCACCGCTTTTCTTATTCCGGTTTTAAGACTGCGCGGTATCTTTTTTTCGATGGTCACCCTGGTATTGCCACTGATGCTGGTGCGCATAATCGAGGCCACGCGCATTTTCGGGGGTACCGAAGGTCTCAGCGGCCTGTCCCCGCTGCCCTCGAGATGGGTAGAGATATATGTCCTGATCATCGTTCTGCTGTCGGCCCTGTTTGGATTCCGGCGCATGATGAATTCCGATTTTGGTCTGGTATTAAAAGGAATCAACGACAACGACCGTTCGGTGATGAACGCCGGTATCAACATCTACTGGTTTAAAATTCAGGCTTTATTTATCGCCAGTTCCATCGGCGCTTTTGCAGGCGCCTTTCTGACCCATGTGTATTTGTTTGTGGGCATGCCGGTTTTTGCGCTGGATTATTCTATACTGCCGATTGCATCGGCAGTCGTCGGTGGTATCGGTACCATGGCGGGCTCGATGCTGGGAGCTTTTATTCTGGTACCGCTGTCGGAAATTTTACGGGGACTGGGAGGTCTCAGAATAGTCCTTTACGGGTTGTTTCTCGTCATTTTCACAGTGGCAATACCGGAAGGCATTTTTCATTTTATCCAACGCAAATATCACCAGTTTGAAAGATGGGTGGAGGTTGAATAATGGGAGCATCACCTTTGCTCAAAGCATCAAAACTTTATAAAAATTTCGGGGGTGTACAGGCCATCCACGATTTGAACTTCGAGTTGGCTGAAGGGGAATTGATGGGACTGATTGGACCGAATGGTTCCGGTAAAACCACGGCCGTCAATCTGATTACCGGTTTTGTGAAGCCCACCGCAGGTACTATATTCTATCACGGTCGGGACATTACCGGTCAGGCACCCTATAAAATCGTCCGTTTGGGTATCGCCCGAACCTTTCAGATGGTCAAACCATTTTACCAGCTACCGGCTTATAAAAACATGATTATTCCCCTGTATTCGCCCCGGGTCAAACAGATGACCGGTGGTAAATACGGTGATCGGGATGCGGTAGCACTGGATCTGCTCGAAGAGGTCGGCTTTGAACGGGATGCCCACGTCGCCTACAAAACGGCCAGTGTGCTGCCCCAGGGCTATCTGAAACGATTGGAATTGGCCAAGGCAATCGCCCTCAATCCGGATCTGATCATTCTGGATGAACTGTTTTCAGGCTTGAGCCTGGCGGAGGTCGCCAGCATTGTTCCCATCATCGAGAAACTGCGCCAGGAAGGCAAATCCATTATCATGATCGAACACCGTTTGAAGGAACTATTCAGGATCGCCGATCGGATAGTTGTGCTCAACTTCGGAGAAAAAATTGCTGACGGCAAAGCCGCCGAGGTCATGGAAAGCGATTCCGTGAAAAAGGCCTATCTCGGAAGCGAATAGTATCGGAATGTGGAATGTAATAAGATATCTAAGGTGTAAGGTATAAAATTGAGTGAATATGATCAATCTCTAACCTTAAACCCTACATTTTAAGCCTTATACCCTTAATATCTTGCAAGTAATCATAATACGGATAAAGAATCGTGCTTGAAGTTAAAAACCTCATGGTTTTCTTTGAAAACGCCATCGCGCTGAACGACTTTAGCATGACTATCGATCAGGGTGAAATTATCGGTGTGATCGGTTCCAACAGCGCCGGTAAAACCACGTTGATGAACACGATTTCAGGTCTCATCATAGACATGAAGATCAAAGAGCAGCGCAAAGGCGGAGAGAGAATAACCATCTATGGTGAAATTCTCTTCCAGGGTGAAAACATTACCGATGTCCAGCCCTTTGAGCGAGTGAAAAAAGGCCTGGTTTTGTCCAGAGAGCGGCATCCTATTTTTGCGGAAAGCGATGTAGCAGAAAATCTGAAAATTGCCGGTCACCAGGTAAAGCGATCCGAATTGGCACAAAGGGTTGAGGAAGTTTACGCCATCTTCCCTGCCCTGAGACCATTAAAAAAACGTAAGGCCGGATTTTTAAGCGGTGGCGAACAGCAAATGCTGGCCATTGGGATGGCATTAATTCTTAAACCTGCTCTGTTGCTGCTTGATGAACCACTGCTGGGTTTAAGCCCCATGATGCAGACCATGCTGATCGAGGCCATCACGAATCTCAAGCAAGAATCCGGCATTACCATTATGATTACCGAACAATTTGCCAGGCCGGTATTGCCGATTATTGACCGTGGCTATGTTATGGAAAACGGCATGCTGGCATTAGCAGGAACCGGAGAAGAATTGATGGACAATCCCGAGATTAAATCTGCCTACTTTGGAATTTAAGCAATGATGCCGGAGCAAAATGGATATATCTAAGAGCATTTATGGCAATTTCGCGGAAACCGCTGAACGGCGTGGCAATCACACCGCCGTTTATTACCTTGGAACCCGATATTCCTATAGCAGAATCCGGACACTGGCCGATGGCTTTGCTTCAGCCCTGACCGATATGGGGATCACAGCCGGCCAGAGAGTCATGCTGTATATTCCCAACAGTATCCACTGGGTTGTCTCATGGCTTGGAATTCAAAAAATCCGTGCGATCGCAGTCCCTATCACACCCATATATACACCGCACGATATCAGCTACATCGCCAACGACAGCGAGGCCGAAGCCATTATCTGTGCCGACACCAATTTTGGCTACGTGACCGTTATTTTACCTGAAACAGGCATTAAAAAGGTCATCGTTGCCAGAATGGCTGACCTGCTGCCCTGGTGGAAACGTTTTTTCGGCCTTCTGTTCGATGTAATTCCCAGAGGAAAAATCGCTCTGGACCCAAACACCTATTCGTTTAGAAAACTGCTTTCCCGGCCCAAAGATTCATCATTGCCTGTGGAGGATAGCGGCAAGAATGGCGATTCCATCGCCGAAATACTGTATACCGGCGGCACGACCAAATTTCCGAAAGGGGTGCCCTTTACCCATGATCTTTTTCTGGTCTCGGCCGACGAGCAGATCCGCATGAGCGAGCCGCTTATTCCGGTTGAGGACAATGTGATCATGGGCAACGCCCCCCTGTTCCACATCCTGGGGCAAACCTGCAGTCTGGCGACACTTCTGACGGGCGGCAGTTTAATCCTGCAGCCGCGCATCAACATCGATGCCACTTTTGATTCCATTCAGCGTTCTAAAGCTACAACCATGATCGGGGTGCCCGCCCTGTATCGCATGATTTTAGAACATGTCCGTCTGGCGCAATATGATCTGAGTTCATTAAAATATTGTTTCAGCGGCGGTGACGTCCTACCGATTGAGGTTAGCAAGCGCTGGAAAGAAAAATTTGGTATCCCGATTTATCAGGGATACGGCGCCACGGAGACCTGCGGCGGTGTCTCCATGTGTCCGGTAGATCAGGAAAGCCCGCCCAAAAGCACCGGCCGCATCGTCAAAAGCAAAAAGGTCAAAATCGTCGATCCGGCATCACTTGAACCGGTAGAGCCGGGCAATCCCGGAGAATTGCTGGTCTCTTCGGAATATATGGCCACCTGCTACTTGAACAAACCTGAGGAAACCGCAGCATCGTTTGTCGAGTTGGATGGTGACACCTACTATCGCACGGCCGATATTATGTCCATGGATGAAGACGGCAACCTCTTTTTTGTGGACCGTACGGTGGATACCATCAAGCACAAAGGCTACCGGGTGTCGGCCTCGGAGATCGAATCCGCCCTCCAGGAGCATCCGGCTGTAATCGCCTCCTGCGCCGTGGGCATTCCGGATGAAAAAGTCGGCGAACGCATCAAGGCCTATGTCGTGTTGAAAGAAGATATTAAAGGCATCACCGGCTACGATCTTATCAAATGGTGCCGCCAGACCCTGGTATCCTATAAAGTCCCCCACTATATCGAATTCCGCGACATGCTGCCCAAATCCAAAGTGGGCAAACTGCTGCGACGGGAAATCCGCAGCGAGGAAAAGCGCCGGCAAGAAACCTGAGGGATAGTCTTCCCATGTTATTATAAGACTTGGAAAAACTCATCGATTTATAGGAATTCGAAATACTGGTGTTTTTTAAGCAGCAAATGTCAAATCACAAAATACAAACAAATTCCAATGACCAAAATTCGAAAATCCGAACCCAGCCTTTAAATCTTATCGACATAAATCTGGAAAAAACATAGTATTGCCTCAAGACTAGGGCCAATTGTTACGGTTATTGTATATTAATTTTGACAAAAGCCTCACTATACCCTATTATACCGCTTTTTAATTTGCGCCTTGGGGCGAGAAAATAATCTATTGGAGGTGAAGAAAATGGCAGAATGTCCTGTTTGTGGAGCCGGCATTACCCTGGAGGCTGATGCCGAAGAAGGGGAAATCATTGCCTGTGAAGACTGCGGATCTGAACTCGAAGTAACCGGCAAAGACAGTCTCCAGGAAGCTCCCCTGGAAGAAGAAGACTGGGGCGAGTAAACAATGGAACTTTCAAGAAATTAGGCTCCCTGAGTCCTACGACTCGATCCCATCCCGCCATGTAATTGAGGACGGGATGGAATTTATTGTAATTCCAAATTGTTAAAAAGATAGTCGGCATAGGCGGATTAGGCATTCTTGTTCGCCAGTTTTGGTAGTAATTGGCCTTCAGTAAATATTTTGGTGCATTTTGCGTTAAAATAATTTCGCCACCAAGACACTAAGTCACTAAGCTGAATTTTAGCAAACTGTTTTGCTTTGTGCCTTCGTGGCCATTTTCCCGTTTATATCGGGAAAGGAAGTGCAACATGAAAGTTGGTTTTTTACATTCAATCATTCGAAAAGAGGAAAAGCTCCTGTTACAGGAGTTCAGGAGCCGCAACGGTTTGGAATTATTCAAAATCGATGACCGGCAGCAATTCTTTGATCTCCATACGAACGACTTTGATATTGATGTGATCATTGAACGCTGCGTCAACCACTCCCGGGCCGTGCACGCCATGAAGATCTTCAGTGACCATGGGATCCCGACCGTTAACGCTCCCGAGGTGGCCGAAATCTGCGGCAGCAAATTTCTGACCACCCAGGCGCTGATTAAAGCAGGTGTGGCGACACCGCGCTGCTTTCTGGCGTTTACGCCCGAATCGGCCCTCGAGGCGATGGATCAACTGGGATATCCCTGTGTCATTAAACCCACCACCGGGTCCTGGGGACGACTCATATCCAAAGTGAATGACCGGGATGCGGCCGAAGCCATTCTGGAGCACAAACAAATTCTGGGCAGCTATCACCATTCCATTTTCTATATCCAGCAATATATCGAAAAAAAGGGCAAGGACATCCGCAGCTTTGTTGTGGGCGATGAATGCATTGCAGCCATCTACCGCCACGCAGATCACTGGATTACCAACACGGCACGCGGCGGCACGACCACGAACTGCCCGATCAACGAAGAACTCCACGACATCTCAGTGCGGGCTGCCAAAGCCTGCGGAGGGGGTGTTGTCGCAGCCGATGTCTTTGAAACAGACCAGGGCTACTCCATCAATGAAGTCAATTACACCATGGAGTTTAGAAACAGCATCGATGTCACCGGAGTTAACATTCCGGGCAAAATTGTAGATTATGTGCTGGAGGTAGGGCGCAAATGAAAGTAAGTATAATCGGCGCATCCGGCTACGGTGGCGGTGAGCTGCTGCGTTTGCTGTTGCAGCACCCGCAAGTGCAAGTTCATCAGTGCACTTCGGAAAGATTTGTCGGCAAGCCCGTCACACGCTTGCATCCCAATCTCCGCAAACGGACCTCCCTCAAATTCAGCAGCGTTCTGGAGCTGGAAAAAACTGATCTGCTGTTTACCGCACTGCCCCATACCCGCTGCATGCAGAAATTTGAGGCATTCAGCTCGCTTGCCGGTCGGATCATTGATCTTTCAGCCGATTTCAGGTTGAAAGACCCCGCGGCCTATGGCAAATGGTATGGGGTGGACCATACCCAGCCGGCCGTCCTGGGTGAATTTGTATACGGCAATGTTGAACTGCACCGTCAGGAGATTAAGTCAGCCAGGTATATCAGCGGTGCCGGCTGCAATGCCACGGCAACCATTTTGCCGCTGTATCCGCTTTTCAAACAGGATGTCGTGGACACCTCCATGCCCGTGGTGGCCGAGGCCAAATGCGGTTCTTCGGAAGGCGGCAACAGCGCCAGTGAAGCCTCCCACCATCCGGAAAGAAGCGGTTGTGTGCGCTCTTACCGGCCGACCGGCCACCGGCACATCGCCGAGATGGAGCAGGAGCTGGGCAATCTGATCCATTTTTCGGCCACGTCCATCGAAATGGTCCGCGGTATCCTGCTAACCGCCCATCTTTTTGTCAGGGAAGGCACCACCGAAAAAGATATCTGGCAAACCTACCGCACGGTTTACGGCCGGGAACCTTTCATCAGAATCGTCAAAGAAAGGCAGGGCATTTATCGATACCCGGAACCCAAGATCCTGGTGGGCTCAAATTACTGTGACATTGGCTTCGAGTTGTCCGGCACGCGCCTGGTCGTAATCTCCGCCATCGACAATCTCATGAAAGGCGCCGCCGGCCAGGCCGTCCACGCCATGAACGTTATGTGCGGTTTCGAAGAAACAGCCGGGTTGGAATTTGCCGGACTACACCCTGTTTAGAATTGAATATTGAATATTGAATATTGAATATTTATGGTCGCCTCCGGCGGATCCTTTTTAAAAAAAACCTTATTACCCTGGTAATTTCGGTTCGACACTGGATTTACTTATGGATATATACTATTCAATGTTCATTATTTTGCCAAACATTCAATCGTAAATTGGAAATCCGTTATGTGGCATTGCTCTGCAATCTCTAAAAATAAAATTTTAAATGGAAGTTATCCTTAAATATTCAATCTTCAATTTTCAATCATACACCGTGTGTCGCTTACTAACCATAAAATCTGAAATACCTTTCGCCATCGCACCCCATTTGAAACAATTCGCTGAAATTGCCGAAAACAGCAAAGAATACCAGGGGCATGGCTGGGGGTGTGCCTATTTGGATGCATCATCCGGTTGGAAATTTTACAGGAACATCAATCCCGTCTGGCAGGATGATTTCAATCAATTCGACGAAACCCGACTGCTGGTGGCCCATGCCCGCAGCGCCTTTGAAGATAAAGACATCGTTGTCGAGAACAACATGCCTTTTTTCGACGGCCGAACCGTCTATATTTTTAACGGCGAGCTGCGCGGGGTAAAAATCCGGGAACAAGGACGCATCGGGGCTGAAAAAATTTTTAACTATATCCGGCGCTTTGATCAGGGCGACACCCGGCAGGCCCTGGTAAAAGCGGTCGGCATAATCCGCAAACGAACACGCTACATCAGGGGCATGAATATTATCATGGTCAACGACCAAGGGATTTTTGTCTCCAGCTATTTTACTGAGGGCAAAGACTATTTCACCTTGCGTTATCGGGAAGGCAGGGAACTGGTAATCTGTTCGGCCCCCTACCCCGGCCAAAAAAACTGGCAAAAAATTGCCAATGATTCAGTGAGGGTCTGGTAAATGATTATAGTAAAAATCGGCGGCGGCGGCACGATTAATATTGCCGGCATAATTGAAGACCTGGCCGGACTCGATGAGCCCTATGTCATTGTGCACGGGGCCAATGCGCTGCGGGATAAGTTGGCGCAGGATCTGGGACAGCCAAAGCAGGTGCTCACTTCGGTTAAAGGATACACCAGTGTGTATTCCGACGAAAAACTGCTGGATGTCATGATGATGGCCTATGCCGGATTACGCAATAAGCGAATCGTAGAGTTGTGTCAGCAACACGGTATCAACGCCGTGGGGCTGAGCGGACTGGACGGCAAAATCGTTCAAGGCAAGCGCAACAAAGGTATTCGGGTTTACCAGGGCAAAAAACTGAAGATTGTCAGGGATTTTTCCGGCAAACCCCGTACGGTTAACGCGGCCCTGCTGCAGTTGCTGCTCGACAATGGATATGTCCCGGTATTGACGGTCCCGATTATCGACGAATTCAATGCGGCGATTAACACCGAAAACGATGATGTGGTCAGAGTGTTGCAGCAGGCGCTTGAGGCCGATACGGTGATCAATTTGATTGAGGCTGCGGGATTTTTGGCAGATCAAAATGATTCAGCCTCTCTGATTAAAAACATCCCCGCATCGGAACTTGATGCCAGAGAACAGCAGGTAGCGGGTCGAATGAAGCGCAAAATGCTGGCTTTCCGCAAGCTCTTTGAACATGGGGCCTCAAAGGTAATCATCAGTGACGGACGAAGTACGCACCCTGTCAAAGATGCGCTGGCCGGAAAGGGAACGGTGATTGAATGAGCACAAAAGAACTGGAACAAAAATATGAACTTGCCGTATACCCGCGCCGGGACATCGTCCTGGCCGGCGGCCAGGGCGCCCGGTTGTTCGATGATCAGGGCCGTGAGTACATTGATTGTGCTTCCAATGTGGGAGTCTCAAACATCGGCCATGGCAATGAAACCGTGGCAAAGGCCGTGTATGAGCAATACCTGACCCTGGGCAACTGCTACAGTATGTTCTATAACCCGGTGCGCGCGCGCCTGGCCGAAAAGCTTGTCAACCTGGCGCCCGGCAGCCTGAATCGGGTGTTTTTCTGCAATTCCGGCGCTGAGGCCAATGAAGCGGCGCTTAAATTCGCCCGGTCCAGTACCGGCAAACCGGAAATCATTGCATGCATGCGCGGATTTCACGGCAAGACCATGGGGGCCCTGGCCGCCACCTGGGGTCCGGAGTACCAGAAGCCCTTTGCCCCGATGCTGCCGGGATTAAAGCATGTGCCCTACAACAATTTCGATAAACTCGAGGCGGCCGTCGGTGAGCAGACCGCCGCGGTTTTACTGGAACCGGTTCAGGGAGAAGGCGGGGTGCGGGTCGGCGACCGGCAATATTTTCAAAAGATCCGCGACCTTTGCAGCGACCGCCATATCCTGTTGATCATGGATGAAGTGCAGACCGGTTTTGGTCGCACGGGGACCATGTTTGCCTGCGAGCAATTGGTCCCCCCCGATATGCTGTGCCTGGCCAAATCGATGGCGGGCGGCCTGCCGATGGGGGCAGTGCTATGCAACGACCGGGTCAGTGTGCCCCTGAAAAGCCACACCTCCACCTTCGGCGGCAATCCCACGGCCTGCGCAGCGGCCCTGGCCTCCATCGATGTCATTGAAAGACAGAATCTGGTGCTAAATGCCAAAACCCTGGGAGACTATTTTCAGGAGCAACTGCGGCGTATTGAGATCCAAAAAATCCGGGAGATCCGGGGTCTGGGCCTGATGATCGGCGTTGAACTGAAAGAAAAAGCCGGACCCTATGTGCACAAACTCATGGACAAAAGGGTTATCGCTCTTCTGGCCGGCGCCACGGTGATCAGGCTGCTGCCGCCGTTGGTGATCTCCAGAGAAGAAATCGACACCGTGGTAAAGGCTTTGAAAGAGGTGCTGGCGGAGTAGTGGGGCAGGTTGGCATAGCGCATTTGCCGAAAAGCAACCAGTATTGGTTTCGGGTGTCAGGTGTCAGCTTTATCACAGTGAACCGCAGAATATCGATTATCGAAGTAAAGTAGGGTCGGCCTCCGTGCCGACCATATTCCGAGGCGTTACGATCGTCCGGGTCCGGCAGGCATCCCGCTCATAGTGGGACTCTACAATTTTGAGTAGTTTCTTCTTCGATTAAACTGGCCAATCCGGCGGCCACCGGCTGGTCTGACACCTGAAACCTGACACCTGAAACCATCAGTTTTTTACAACACGCTGCAAGAAAAAAATACCCTTAGCGCCTAAAGGTACTTATTCAAGAAAACAACCGTTCTATCCCAGGCAAGTTCGGCAGCCTCTTTGTTGTATCTGTCCCCTGGATTGGCGAACGCATGGCCGGCATTTTCATAGATATAGATTTCATGATCTCCATTTAGAGTTTTTAATTTGGCCTGAAATTCATAAACAGTGTCCACCTTGATAGCACGATCATTCTTGCCGAAATGCCCCAGTATGGTTGCTCTCATCTTGCTGAGATCATCTTTGGGATTAAAGAACCCATAGTAGATAATGGATGCCTTTACGCCGAGATTGTTTTTGGCAACTTGATAGGACCAGCCGCCCCCGAAACACCAGCCAATCGAGGCAAGCCTTGCAGAGTCTACATATTTCCGGCGCTTTAGATATGAAACGGCACTTTTCAGATTATCGAATGCGGCTGGAACATTCTGCCGGACTCCGGACGCCAGCGCTCGGGCCTCATCCCGGGTGCCGGCTGATTTTCCGTCATAAAGATCGACGGCCAGAGCCACGTAGCCCAGCATTAAATAATTAAGCCGCCGGCGTTCAAAGCTAACAGGCTATATCAGTTCTCAACGAGCAAACGACAACCTGTATGTGCTCTTTTCGGGACGGATTTATCAGGGATAAATTTAAGCTATGCAATATTTAGCGCTTGTCAACAGCAAATTTGCGAGGGCGCAAACAATCGGCGTTGACAAATAACCCCACCTTGGATATTTTGATTTTTGTCGTATCCATTACCCAAAGAAAGCAGGAGAAGAGCAGTTTGGACTTTAATCCATGTATGAAACATAAGGCGGTTCGCAAAACCGTTCGCAAGTTTGCCGAGACTGAACTGGGGCCGATCAGTCACGAAATTGATCGCGATTCGCGTTTTCCATGGGAAGTGGTTGAGAAAATGCGCCCGCTGAATTATTTCGGCCTCCAGGTGCCGAAAAAATATGGCGGAGCGGGGCTGGATACCATCAGTTATGCCATTACAGTGGAAGAACTGTCCCGGGTGTGCGCCGGCATCGGTCTTTGCGTGACGGTCCATAACAGCGTCGGGGCTTACCCCATTGTCCGCTTTGGAACTGAAGAACAAAAAAAGCGCTTTCTTCCCGGCCTGGCCAGCGGTGAATATATCGGTGCCTTCTGCCTGACCGAAGCCAACGCCGGCTCCGACGCCGGTGCTGTAGAGACCACCGCTGTATATGATGGCGGGGAATATGTCGTCAACGGAACCAAAGTATTTGTCACCAACGGCGGAGTCTGTCACCTGGCGCTGACCTTCGCCGTGATGGATCTGGACGACCGGCGCGGCGGTGCCGGTGTTTTCATCGTCGAAAAAGGCATGCCGGGATTTTCAGTCGGTGAGTTGGAAGATATGTGCGGTATGCGGGCCAACCAGGTATCTTCTCTATTTTTCGAAGATGTGCGGTTGCCGGAATCCCACCTGCTGGGGCGGCCGGGAGATGGACTGAAGATCGGGCTCAACGCCCTTGACACAGGTCGGATTGGAATTGGCGCCCAGGCGCTGGGCATAGCCCAGGCGGCTTTCGATGCGGCGGTGAAATATTCCAAAGAACGCCAGCAGTTTAAAAAACCCATTTCTTCATTTCAAACAATTCAGAACTACATCGCCGACATGGCTACTGAAATTGATGCTGCACGCCTGCTGCTGTATCGGGCCTGTGCGTTTAAGGATGCCGGCCAGGCCTTCAGTGCCGAGGCCGCCATGGCCAAGCTTTACTGCAGCACAGTCGCCACGCGCGTGACGAACCTGGCCCTGCAGGTACACGGCGGTTACGGCTACAGCAAGGAGTACGATGTGGAACGCTACTTCCGGGACGCCAAGGTTACCGAAATATACGAAGGCACCAGCGAAGTCCAGCGCATGGTGGTGGCGAGATCGGTATTATCTCAATTGACATAAAGGTGGAATAGAATATTAAAGCGGATAAATCTTCATAATGCTGAAAAACTACCCTATCACCATTTATTCAGAAATGGCAGTAGGTTAAAATATGGCTTTAAGTTTTGGTCATTGAATATTTGAATTTGAGATTTGTTTGTTATTTGGTGCTTGTAATTTGTGATTTGGTGAAAACATAGACGGTTAAATGTAAACCATACATCAAGGTAGTCCAACAATGTTGAAACTCATTGTGTGTATAAAGCAGGTCCCCATGGTCTCCGAGCTGCCATGGAATCCGAAAACGGGAACCTTGAAGCGCGAGCTGGCCGAAGGCATGATGAACCCGGCCTGTGCCCATGCGCTTGAGGCTGCTTTGCAGATAAAGAGCCGGCATAAATGTGAAATCACTGCCATCACAATGGGCCCGACCATGGCCGAGGAAGTTCTTTATGAAGCCATGGCCGTGGGGGCGGACCGCGGATTATTGCTGACAGATCCGGCATTTGCAGCCGCCGACACCTATGCCACCTCCTATACCCTTGCAAAAACTATCGAAAAACAATGTCCTGATTTTGATTTAATCCTTTGCGGCTGCTACACCAGTGACAGCGAAACCGCCCAGGTCGGCCCCCAGCTCGCTGAAGAGTTGGATATTCCGGCCGCCGCCTATGTTGAAGACTTCGAGATTAAAGGCCGCACGGTTCGCATGCAGCGCGTCTCCGACAACTTTTTGGAGATCATGGAAATGAAGCTGCCCGGACTGGTCACCATCATGACCCGCTCCTATGCGCCGCGCTACCCTTCACTGGAGGGCCTGGCCAATGCCTATGACCGCCCGCAAATCAAAATGCTGGGCGCCAAAGATATCGAGCTGGATTTAAATAAAATCGGCCGCAAGGGCTCCCCGACCCAAATTATCAATGTGTACTCGCCCACCGCCGAGAATAAAAATGTCGTCTTAAAGGGCACGGCCAAGATAGTGGTCAACGCAATTTTCGACAACTACGGGGAAAAAATAAGCGGCGCCATAGGAAAAGATCTGAAGAAAATGTAGCGGTAAGTTGAACAGCGAATCACGCTGAAGACGTGATCTAAAGACCCAGAATATCGGATACTGAATATCGAATGTCGAAGTAAGGACATTCATCAGGACTAAGTAACGAGGACTGAGTTAAAAAGAGTTCGGACGATTGAAACTGCCATCCGCTCCGTCCTCAGTCCTCAGCTCTCATCTCTTTTTCATTTAGACTGAGCGAAGCGATTCCAGCCTTCGAAATTCGATATTCGATATTCTGCGGTTCTGCGGTTCGCTTTTCCCTTTACCCTGAACCCTGAACCTTGAATCCTTAACCTCTGAACTTTGAACCCTGAACCTTTGAACCTCTGAACCGTGAAGAGATGAACCAAGAAAAACGATCCATATGGGTTTTTGCCGACTATCGAAATTACTTCCAGAACCGGGTAACACTTCAACTTCTGGCCAAAGCCAATGACCTGGCACCCAATCTAAATGCCGAAGTCTGTGCCGTGGTGTTCGGTTTCGAGACTGACGAATATGTGGCTGAATACATTGCCCATGGTGCGCACAAAGTTCTGGTCGTTGAAGATGCCGCCCTGAAACAGTACAGCGTGGAAAAATACACTATCTTAATGGAAAAACTTGCCGGGCAGTATCAGCCGGAAATTATCCTGATCGGAGCCACATCCTTTGGCCGGGAATTTGCGCCCCGGGTTGCCAAACGCCTTGGAACCGGCCTGACAGCCGACTGTATCGGGCTGGAGATCACCGAAGACGGCAACCTGCTGCAAATCGCGCCCTCATTCGGCGGCAATCTCATTGCTGAAATTATCACGCCCCGCCATCGCCCTCAAATGGCCACGGTGCGTCCCGGAACTTTCCAGGAGATCCCGCATGATGATTCCCTGCACGGCGAAGTCGTGCACCTGCCGATGCCTAAAAAACTGCCCAAAGATCGCTTGCGTCTGGTTGCCTATGAACGCCAGCCGGTGCGCGACCAGCGCCTCGAAGAGGCCAGGATCGTCGTGTGCGGTGGGCGCGGCATGGGCAGCAAATTGAAGTTTAAAAAAATATCCGAGCTGGCCCAGCTGCTCTCAGGTGAAGTCGGTGCTACCCGGCCGATCGTTTACGCCGGTTGGGTGGATGAGGACGCCCTGGTCGGCCAGGCCGGCAAAAACATCAAACCCCAGGTTCTATTTTCCTTCGGCATCAGCGGCGCCATCCAGCACACCGCCGCCCTTGCCGATGCCGATTTTATCATCGCGGTGAATAAAAATCCCAATGCCACCATGATGAAAATGGCGGATGTCGCTGTCGTGGCCGACGCCAACCAGGTCTGCGCAGCCCTGATCAAAGGGTTGAAGGAACGGATTCAGAGTAAATCCGATTATTCTGAGTAGAGTGACCTAAATTGGCAGTTTAGCCGACATTCAACCCCTTAAGGCCGCGGATAAATCCCATCCCCCTTGACACAGGAATCCATATAGGTTACTGTCTAGACTGTCTAGTCTAATAAAATCAAAAGCACTGGTTAGAGGGGGAAATTATGATGGAACATTGGCAGCTACAAGATGCTAAAAACCGATTCAGCGAAGTCGTTCAAAAAGCACTTGAGCATGGACCACAATTAATTACACGCAGGGGAAAAAAAACCGTTATTATCATGTCAGTTGAGGATTATCAGCAATTAACCAAACCCAAAATGGACATTGTCGATTTCTTTAGCAAGTCACCTTTAAAGGGCATTAAAATCGATCTAACAAGGGATAAAGATATCGGAAGGGAGATTGATCTTTGAACTATTTATTGGATACCTGCGTAATATCAGAAATGATCAAACCCAAACCCAGTTCAAAGGTAATTAAATGGTTGCGCTCTTGCCGGGATGAGAGCCTTTTTCTGAGTTCGTTGACGGTTGGTGAAATTCAAAAAGGCATATCAAAGCTTCCAAATTCGCGAAAAAAAAACAATCTTCAGGAATGGATGGATAAAGAACTGATCCGAAGATTTGATAAACGAATTCTGGGTATTGATTTTAAAGCCGCCCAAAAATGGGGTAAAATTCAGGCATCATCTGAATTGACTGGAACTAAAATGCCGGTCATTGACAGTTTGATCGCTTCAATTGGAATTGTGCATGACATGACGGTGGTTACCCGAGATACTGGTGGTATGAAAAATAGTGGCGTAAGGCTATTTAATCCCTGGAAATGAATTAGGGTGACACAATAAAATATTCGCCGCAAGAGATAGGCAACATTTGATTTCTTTCTCTCAAGATTATACCAAAATTTGGTGGCTTGACATGGGTTGCACCTGGTATTACAATGGCGACATCACAATAATACCGCTGGGAATTAGAGGGAAAAAATGAAAACAATTTCAGTGAAAGTTCCAGAAGGCTTGGACATTAAACTGACTGCTGTCGCTGCCAAGAGGCGTGAAAGCAAATCTGCCTTAATCCGTGCTGCCCTTGATAAAATCGTCGAATCCAGTGATACAGTTACCCCTTATTCATGTTTTGATTTGGCAAAAGATTTGATCGGCTCTGTTGAAGGCCCTTCGGATCTTTCCTATAACAAGAAGCATTTAAAGGGTTATGGCCGGTGAAAGATAACATTATCCTGGACACGGGCCCCCTGATTGCCATTTTAAATCGCAGGGACAAATATCATCATTGGGCACTGGAGCATTGGAATCAAATCCAGCCATCCATGTTGACCTGTGAAGCCGTAATATCTGAAGCCTGTTTTTTACTGACGGGGACTGGCTCCGGTATCGATTCGGTTATGCAAATGATCCAGCGCAAGATAATAGCGATCTCTTTTCATCTGGATGAGCATATTCAAACGGTTAAAAATCTGCTATTGAAATATCGATCGGTCCCAATTTCTTTAGCTGGTGCATGTTTGATAAAGATGAGCGAACTGCACCCGGAGAGCCGCATATTTACCCTGGACAGCGATTTTAATCTGTACCGCAAAAATAGGCGGCGCATAATCCCTACCATTATGCCTGAATAGGCATATCAAGAGAGCCTTTCCGTGGAAAACGACCCCCCCGGGCATACCCTGCACGCCAAATCCGGAGCCCTTGCTTCCAGAGGCACCCTGGGTACCTTTGCCGGTGTCTTCACACCAAGTGTCCTAACCATCCTGGGCATTATTTTATTTCTCAGGCTGGGTTTTGTGGTCGGCAACGCCGGGCTGGGTCCGGCACTGCTGATCCTGCTTTTAGCCAACGGCATTTCCGTGCTGACCAGTGTGTCTCTTTCAGCCATTGCCACCAACCTGAAGGTTAAAGGGGGCGGCGATTACTACGTGATATCGCGCACCCTGGGACATGAATTTGGTGGTGCCATCGGCCTAGTGGTTTTCCTGGCACAATCCGTTTCAATTGCATTTTATTGCCTTGGCTTCGGCGAAGTCATCGCGTATCTGGTTCAGACCGACATAATTTATCTGCCCCAGATTATTGCGGTATCGGCGGTTTCTTTTCTGTTTATCTTCGCCTGGCTGGGAGCGGATTGGGCCACAAAGTTTCAATATGTGGTCATGGCGGTTTTGTTTGCAGCGATCATTTCATTTTTTATCGGTGGTTTTATCCGCTGGGATGCGGAACTGCTGGCAAAGAATTGGTCATCACCTCAAACAGGCCTGAATTTCTGGGTATTATTTGCGATTTTTTTTCCGGCCGTCACCGGTTTCACCCAGGGTGTGAGCATGTCGGGGGATTTAAAAGATCCCGGCCAAAGCCTGCCCCGCGGAACGTTTGCAGCGGTGGGCGTGTCCATCGTCGTCTACTTTCTATCCTCGGTATTATTTGCCGCCGCTTTGCCGGCTGATGTGATGATCAGCGATTATGGGGCCATGAAGAAAGTGGCCTTGTTTGGTACTCTCATAACCGCCGGTGTCATTGCCGCAACCCTGTCTTCCGCCATGGCATCTTTTTTAGGTGCCCCCCGCATTCTGCAGTCCCTGGCCGCTGATCGAATTTTCCCTTTTCTGAATCCATTTGCGAAGGGCTCGGGGCCCGCCTCAAATCCCAGACGCGGCGTTTTACTTTCGGCAGGAATTGCATACGCAACGGTCGCATACGGTCAACTCAACCTGATTGCACCGGTGGTGTCGATGTTTTTTTTAATTTCTTACGGCCTGTTAAATTACGCCACCTATTTTGAAGCGCGATCACAAAGTCCGTCCTTTCGCCCCCGATTTCGCTACTTTAATAAGTGGCTGAGTCTGGCCGGTGCCCTGGCATGTTTGGGGGCCATGTTGGCCGTTGATCTAGCCGCAGGTGTCGTTGCCCTAGCCGTTCTGTTTGCTATTTTTCAATATCTCAAGCGTACCGCCGGCCCCGCTCGCTGGGCGGACAGCCGCCGCTCCTATCATCTTCAGTTGATCCGGGAGAATCTTCTGGCAGCCGCCAGCAACCCTGAACATCCACGTTACTGGCGCCCTCAAATTCTGGCATTTTCCGATAATCCTGAACGCCGGGCTCAGTTGCTGCGCTTTTCTTCCTGGGTCGAGGGCGAAAGCGGCCTGACAACCGCAGTTCGTTTGCTGGAAGGCGAAGGGGTTAAAATGCGGAAATTAAAACAGGAGGCCGAAGAAGAGCTTCAGCGTGATTTGATAAAAAAAGGCTTCAGTGCGTTTCCCCTGGTAGTGGTGGCTCCGAACCTGCGATCCAGTTTTCAATCCATTGTACAAGCTTACGGTGTTGGCGCGCTAAAAGCCAACACCATTCTGCTGAACTGGCTGGGGCAGTCGCCGAATCGAATCCTGAATTTGCAGGATCAAAACTATATCAGAAATTTGCGAGCGGCACGTCTTTATGACTGCAACCTCGTTATCCTGGATGCCAAACCGGATAAATGGACCGCCCTGACAAAAACCGATAGTAAAGACCTTACGGTCGATGTCTGGTGGCGGGACGATGCCACAAGTCGTCTGATGCTTCTGATGGCTTATTTGATGACGCGCAGTGACTTTTGGAGCAATGCCAGGATTCGTTTACTGGCCGTGGGTTCCAGCCAATCCGAATGTCAGACCACCGAATGTCTGCACCAAATGCTCGAAGAAGTACGCATCGAGGCTGAGCCCGAAATTATTGAAACCGCGGATGATGATGTGGTTGCTGAATATTCAGCGGATTCTTCCCTTGTTTTTCTGCCATTCAGGTTGATAAACAATCGGGTCGCCGACACGTTCGGCAAACCGGTGGAGGACAGCCTGTTCCTTTTGCCGGTGGTCGCAATGGTCATGGCTGCCGAAGACATTGAATTAGATGCCGAGCCTGAAGCAGGCGAAGCCGGTGAGAAGGCGCAGGTTATGGATGCGCTGGAAGCGGCTCAAAAAAAAGAAAAAGAAGCCCTCAAAGAGGCTGAAAAAGCAGTCGAAGCGGCGGAGACGACCAGAAAAAAAGCTGAAGAAATAAAAAAAGACCCTGAAGCTGCCGATCCGGCAACTGTCCAAAAAACCGCCAAGAAGGCCGAGGAAGCTGAAAAGCAGGCCGGCAAACTGGCCCGCAAAGCCGCCAAAGCAACTGCCAAGGCCGGAACCGCTGTCAAGGAGGCGCAGGACGCCGGAGTCTTGCCGCAAGAGCCTGAAAAAGAATAGCTGAGTTGAGCATGGATTAGTGCGGTGGGGGTACTTGATACAGGCTCATTTTCAAGAACTTTTTCAACGCAAAATTATTAATTTAGTTTTCTGGGCGATCATGTCAAAATTTTTGTCACGATGGAGCAGGCCTTTGACAAGATGCTGGAAAGACTTCGCGGAATCGGGCCTGAAGGATTCAATCCAGGCCGAGGTATCAATGATGACTTTATCCATCTTTCCTCATTTCTTCAAGCTCCTTCGTTGAGTACCCGAACTCGTAATTTCATTTATTGATTGACTATCATCTTTTTTTGTGGCATAAATTAATATGTTAAATAAAATGCCATAGGAATTAATGCTATGCAAAAATCAAAAAAAATTCCAATTCAAATTTATCTGAATCCCGATCAATTTAAAATGATTGACCTTTTATCTAAAGCCAGAAACACGTCTAAGGCTGCCACAATTCGAAATTGTATTGCTAAATATCTTGAGAGTCTTCCCCTGGAAAATGACCCCGCTCTGAATCTTATGAATCTGGGTGCTTCGGGTAAAAAGGACATAGCGGCCAAGCATGATGACTATCTGATTGAATCGTAAAGGCGAAATCCCGAATGAAAAACAGTACCATATTTGTCGACACGGGTGCGTGGTATGCGTTGGCCGACAGAACCGATCAGCATCATACGCGAGCCGTTAAAAAATATCCGGCTCTATTGAAACAGTATCCTCATCTAACGACGACAAACCTCGTAGTTGCTGAAACTTACAGTTTAATCCGCCGCGCACTGGGATATCAACCCGCTGTCTCTTTTTTGAACAATCTCTCATCGAGTCCACGGATAACTAAGATTTACTCGGACACCGTATTGGAATTCCAAGCAGAGAAAATATTAGAAAAGTACCAAGATCAAGATTTCAGCTACACCGATGCTGTCAGTTTTGCCGCAATGCGAGAATTAAAAATCGCAAAAGCCTTCGCTTTTGATAGCCATTTTGCGACTGCAGGTTTCGTAACTATTCCGGCATAGATTACGAAAAAGCCAAGACTTCTTCGGATTTCATCCTTAAAAGTTCCGAATTCAGCATACTTGCCGCGACATAGCCTTGGCGACGGCGGGTCCGAAATCCGACTTCAAATATCCGTGTCCCATTTTTACAGTTTCGCCACCCGCCCCAGTTTGGTAGGCCTGAGCTTCGGCGCCGGCACCGGCACCTCCTGCTCGATTACACGCATGATTTTCCATTTACCGCCGAGGAACCGAAGATAAAAAACCACGCCGAGCAAAGTGACATAGGCCGTTGCCAGCACCCAGGCAAACATCAGTCCGAATTCGAAAACTTCAATGACAAGATAAACCGGAACAATTAGCACGAAGACCGAAAGAAGCACCGACACGAACATCACATAGCGGGTATCGCCGGCGCCTTTTATGGCGGAGCAGAAGATTATGTTCATCGCATCGAATATAGAATATACCGCGACGAAACGCAGTAATACGATACTGTATCGATAAATCTCGTTAAAAGTCTGCGGATCGGCCTGATGCGCAAAGGGTGCGACAAAAATATCAGGCACCAGCACATAGGCCGCACCAATGGCGATCATGTAGGCCAGCGTCAGGTGAAATCCCGAATAAGCAGCCGACTGGGCCAGACCGGGTTTGTCGGCGCCCAGGTACTGACCGACCAGCACGGATATGGCAATGCCGAATCCAATCATCGGCATAAAGGCCAGGGTATTGATATTGAATGCGATATTCGTGGCGGCCAGGCTGGCGGTCCCCAGGCGACCGACAACCAGAACAAACCCGGTAAAACCGGTCATCTCCAGGAAAAACTGGACACCGGATGGAAACCCGTAGCGCAGCAACCGGATAAAAAGCTCGCTGTCAAATCGCCAGCCTTTGAGGGTGTAATAGGTTCGGTTGGTATTCCCGCCGGCTAAAACCGCCAAAAACAGGAGAAACGAGAACACACCGGCTGCCACAGTGGCAATAGCCGCACCTTTAATTCCCAGTTCCGGGAAACCCCAGTGTCCGAATACAAGCGCATAATCAAGGATGAGATTGACGACCGTCGTAAAAACATTGATCCACATCACGGGCCAGGTTTTACCCCGGCCGCTGAAAAATCCGGAGAGTGCATAAGACGCAATGTAAAAACCGCCACCCAGGCAAAGGATCCGGAAATATTCCACTTCATTTTGTTGGACCAGTGGGCTGTGTCCCACCAGGCTGAAAATAGGCTCGGCAAAGGGTATGGCTATCAGGATCAACAGCCCCCCGATCAAAGACATATAGACTCCCTGCCAGAGCACGGGCCCGATGCGATGATACCGTTTGGCACCATAATATTGAGCCACAAAGGTACTGAGATAACCGGCTGTGCCCATGAAGATACTGACCATCGAAAAGTGAAGCATACCGGCCGGCATGGCCGCCGCAATAGTCTCCGGCGAATACCAGGCCAGAAACATCCGGTCCACAAAGTGCTGCACCGACCAGCTCGCCGTACTCAGAATCAACGGGATGGCGACAACGAGCACTTGCCGGTAGCCCGCTTCAACTTGCCATCGGTTTTTTAGATACTGCATATTATTCTTTCAAAATCCTGCACGAGATCAGTTAAATAAAGATAGCTGAACGGGACCAAATAACCCGCCTGCAATTTCAAGTCAAGCTTCAATAACCCAGCCCGGACAAGCCGGAATTGAAGATTGAAGAATGAAGATTGAAGATTTAATGTCACAATACAATTTTTTTGCACAAAATGCACAAAATTGACCTTTAAGGTTCTAATATTGAGCGAATCAGATTCCCAATGGGAGCATATTCATTGCAGGGCAGGCCTCCGTGCCTGCCAGATCGGGTCGGCACGGACTTTGGTGAATGTCCCTCGACATGCTCGGGGCCGGAGCCTATCGGAGGCAGTCGAATCGTGACCGACCCTACTTGATCGCAACTGCATCAATGCCTATGTTGTCGAGATATCGATCCGGTTGGAGAACACGCTAGATAAAAATCTGCACCATTTGCCAAACAGCTCAGCCTCGCGGGAACGTTAGACAACTTATAACTTACAGCTGACAACAAACGCGCCGCGGACTCGCGATCGGCAATCAATTTTGAATATGAATTCGAACAACAAAACAAACACCTTCCCGGTCATCGCCTGCGGCGCCCTCATGGTTTTCATCAGCATGGGCACCCGTCAGTCCTTCGGTCTTTTTCTACAGCCGATAACATTAGATCTGGCGGTGGGTCGGGGAACATTCAGTCTTGCTATTGCCTGGCAGAATCTGCTTTTCGGGCTGCCGCTGATCGGAATCCTGGCCGACCGGTTTGGCTCGCGCAAAATAGCGGCAGGGGGCGGCCTGCTCTATGCGGCCAGTTTTCTGCTGCTGTCTGCAACCAACAGCCCGGCAGGATTATATATAAACCTTGGTGTTCTGGCAGGTGTTGCCATCGGCTGCACCTCTTATGTCGTGGTTCTGGGAGCCGCAGCCAAAGCCGTTGCGCCGGACAAGCGCAGTTCGATGTTCGGTATCATCACGGCCACCGGATCTTTCGGGATGTTCGCCGTCGTGCCTGGAATTCAGTGGTTGATTGCATCTGCAGGGTGGCAAACTGCTTTTGCCGTGCTTGCTGTTTTTGTGGGGATGACCGCAATTTTGGCCATCGGCTTTCCCGGCAAGACTGCCGTCTCCGCCGCTAATGCTAGCGCAGCAGCTGAGGAAAAACCGCAATCGCTCACTTTGGTTTTAAGCCGCGCCCGCCGCCACTCGGGCTACTTGCTGCTGACTGCCGGGTTCTTCGTGTGCGGCTTCCATGTCGCATTTATCGCCACTCATCTACCGGCTTTTCTGGCGGACAACTCAGTGTCCCAAATGGCCGGCGCAACCGCCCTGGCCATGATCGGGCTTTTCAATATATTCGGATCCTATTTGTTCGGTTATCTGGGAGATCGCCTGCGGAAAAAATACCTCTTAAGTTTCCTATACCTGAGCCGCGCGGTTGTCATCACGCTATTTCTGGTGATACCGATTTCAAATTATTCCGCAATCGCATTCGGCTGTGCCATCGGATTTTTGTGGCTGGCGACCGTTCCGTTAACCAGCGGGATTGTGGCCCAGGTATTCGGCGTCCGCTATTTATCCACACTGTACGGAATTGTATTCTTCAGCCATCAAATCGGCAGTTTTCTGGGTGTGTGGCTGGGGGGACGCATCTACGATATGGTGAACTCGTATGACACGGTCTGGATTTTGGCGATTTTGCTGGGCGTGGCGGCTGCGATCCTGCATCTGCCGATTTCCGATCAGCCGGTTAAAATTAGCAGGGCTATTGATATTTCGAAGGCTAAAGCATAAATGCCGAGTTGAATCATTATATTTACAAGCTTCAGTAATACATAGTATCCATTTTGATAAATATCACCGTCTTCATTCCAAAAGATTCCCATTTGCAGCTTATTACCGTGTCATAGACGATGAAGTACGAATTTATGCTATCCTCGACTGTCGGAGAGATCCGGCTGCTGCTCTTTATGAGGAACGATAAAAGCCGATATCCGTTCGCCCCAATCTCGGTCAGGCAGCCCGACCACTGCGCATTCCTGCACCTCCGGACGCGTGTAGAGCAATTCTTCCACCTCGCGCGGATAAACATTTTCACCGCCGGTAATGATCATGTCCTTTAAGCGATCCACAATGTACAGGTAGCCGTCTTCATTAAACAGCCCGATATCGCCGGAGCGAAACCAGTCGCCCCAAAATGCGGATTTGGTTTCATCCGGGTTATTCAGATAGCCTTTGGTAATGTTCGGGCCGCGAATTATTTGCGGCAGTTCCGCAGCGGTCAGCATATGGGAAAAGGTCACGGCCACCGCCCCGGCTTTCAGCACCCCGAAATAAAAAGCCAGCCACTCATAGGAGTTCGCGCACACAAGGCCACGTGATCACCAGGTTGTACACCGGCAACCACCAGTGCGGCAGCTATTTTACTCGAATCCGCATTAAATTGCCGGTAGGAAATCTGTCTGTCACCATCCATCACCGCACAGCGATCAGGAAAATAAAATGCTGCATTTTCCAAATTTGTGGCAATGTTCATTAGAATTCTTCTGAAAAAAACTCAACGTGCTGTGATTAGAATTGGTTCCAAAACTCATTTTTATCCGCCTGGCGTGGTTTTGCTAGAACTTCTGATGAATCCGTTTTGCAACCCAGCTTAAGATGCCTTTTTCTGGCCCTTTTATCGTGGCTACAAGCCACTCCCACCAGTTTATGAAGGGTCTGTGGGAGCGGTTTTTAACCGCGAAATAGGATGCAACCAAATATTTTCGTATATCTTATTCCCGGTAAAACGCCATTGCAAGATCTTTTAATTTAGGCCGATTCCAATTAAGTATTTTCACTTACCATGGTTTCCCGCTAATCTGACCTAAGAATGGACTCTTATAAACTCCAACTTTTTTCTTTTCAAATGATTTTCATTAGTGTTAAAAGTCTCTGGAGTTTCAATGCGGGTTTCATCCTTTGATCAATTCCGAATACGGCTCGACTGAGCTCTTCGGCCACGAGCTCAGGATCGAACGGCTCGTCGCAAACCGCATTCCCAATTCCAACTTCCATAAATATGCGAAATCTTTATCTCAGGGCGGATTAATTAATGGACCTCGCCAATCAATTCAAAGTTCCGGCATCCGAAATCAGAACGCGAACGCTGAATATTCAAAAAGAACTCAAGCAAACCGACATCGGCGGACTCTTCATCGTTCAACGGGTCGATTTGTTCTATTTTTCCGGAACGTCCCAGAATGGGTTTATGTACATCCCCGCAGAAGGCGAACCGCTGTTGTTCATCAAGCAGTATTTTCCCAGAGCTTCTGCCGAATCTTCCCTAGCCAATATTAGCAAGATCGATTCAATAAAAGAGATACCGGCAAGAATAATCGATTACTATGGCCGTATACCGCAAGTGATGGGCTTCGAACTGGATGTTGTGCCGGTTAATGATTTCAACTTTTATCAAAGTATTTTTGATGTCAAAAAAGCCGTGGACGGATCTTCTCATATTTTAAACGTGAGACGGATAAAGTCCGGCTGGGAAATCGCGCAGATGGAAAGCACGGCTGAGATGACCCGCAAAACCTATCAATACATGCAGGAGATAATTCGACCGGGGCTGACGGAAATGGAATTTGCCGGCATGTTTGAAACCTATGCCCGAAAACTGGGACATGGTGCCCGGATCCGGGTCAGACATTACCAGACCGAAGGCTATCCCTGGCACATCCTCAGCGGCCGCAGCGGCAGCCTGCCGGGTCTGCTGGATTCACCGGCCAGCGGCGCGGGCACCTCGGCCGCATTTCCTGTCGGCGCCGGTCACAAAAAACTCTGTGCCGACGAACCGATCATGGTGGATTTGGGATCCGTATTAAACGGCTATCACATGGACGAAACCCGCATGTTTGCCATTGGTTCCATGCCTGAAAAAGCCATGCGAATGTGCCGCGCTGCCATCGAAATCCACGACAGCATCCTGCAAAAGGCCAAACCGGGCGCAACCGTGGGGGAATTGTTCGACCTTTCGGTCCGGCTGGCTGAAAAACTCGGATTCTCCGAATCCTACCTGGGAGCCCCGGGACACAGAGTATCCTTTATCGGCCACGGCATCGGACTGGAAATCATCGAACCCTACATTATGGCCCGCAATCGCAACGATCAATTACAACCCGGCATGACCCTGGCCCTGGAGCCCAAATTCGTCCACGAAAACGAATTCACGGCCGGGGTGGAAAGTGTCTTTGTGGTGACGGATACTGGAACGCGGTTGATTAGTAAAGTACCAGTGGAGGTGTTTGTGTGTTGATTGCCCCTGATAAATGCGCTTTGCTCGTTTCCTGCGTAAAATTTAACGGGGTAAAAGTTTATTGAGTTGAATAAGTTGAGAAGAAAAGTAAGGAATGGATTCGATCTTATAAAAACCCATTTTAGACAGGATTTACAGAATTTTGTGGATATTTATTTTTATTTCTTTCCGGATGAAAGAAAAAAAAGCCAATCCGCTTCGCGGAATTTGTATTTGATTGATGCCCCGTTCAGGTCGCTGCCAGACATAGTTGAAAATTATAGCATTCTGACCATTGAATTTGAGATAGCTTAATGTTCGCCCTCAGGCGATTGTAACTTTCACGGTTTCTTCAGGAAACCGTGAAAAGATCCGGTTCATCCTGTCAATCCTGTCAAAAAAAATTAAAATCGATTCCATTCATTTTTATTATTATAAATTCAAACAGTTATTAACCGAAGGGAATTACGCAAATGATGAAATCCGGTATGTTCAGACCGAAAACTGTTGAAGAAACCTCGCAGTTAATCAAGGTAGCTTTAGGAGAAGAAAAAGCCGACCTGGCCGTAATAAATGCCAAAGTTGTTAATGTCTACACCGCTGAACTCCTGGAGAATCAATCCATCACCGTTAAGGACAAATGGATCGCTTATGTGGGCCAAAACGCGAAGGATGCCATCGGCCCCGAGACCGAGATCATCGATGCCGACGGTCAGACCATCATCCCGGGTTTGATCGATGGCCACACCCACATTGCCTGGATGTTTACCCCCGCCGAATTTTTAAGATACGCCCTGGCAGGAGGAACCACCACCGTCGTTACGGAATCGTTGGAGCCCTACCCGGTCTGCGGTTATGCCGGTGTAGTCGATTTTCTGGAATCGTTGCAGGACCAACCCATCAAAATCCTGGCAACCGCCCCGGCCATGGTTTCCATCAGCAGCGCCGCCCGCGGTGTAGCCCGGGAGGATCTGGCAAAGCTTTTGGAAAGAGATGACATCATCGGTTTGGGGGAGAGTTACTGGCAGGCAATCCTGCAGTATCCTGAAGACATACTCCCGCAGTATGAACAGACCCTGCTGGCCGGCAAAACCCTTGAGGGACATTCGGCCGGCGCCGGCGATAAAAAACTGGCCGCCTATGTGGCCGCCGGAATCACCTCCTGTCATGAACCAATCAATGCCGATCAGGTCCTGGAACGATTGCGCCTGGGGCTTCACATCCTGGTGCGCGAAGGCAGCATCCGGCGGGATCTGGAGGAGATCGCCCGCATAAAAGACCGCGGCATCGATCTGCGACGTCTGGTTCTTTCCACCGACGGCATTGAACCGCGGGACTTGATAGAAAAAGGCTACATGGAATATGTACTCCAAAAAGCGATCGACTACGGCTTTGATCCCATTGCGGCCGTTCAAATGGCGACCCTGAACGTGGCCGAACACTTTTCCCTGGACACGTTAATCGGCGGCATCGCTCCCGGCCGTTTTGCCGACATGATGATGATTCCGGACATAAAAACCATCAATGCCCGGCTGGTCATCAGCAACGGCAAAGTGATCGCCCGGGACGGTAAGCCCACCACCTCCCCCCGCAATCACACATTTTCAAATGAAAGCTTGAACAGTGTGAATCTGGCGGAAAAGTTCGATTCCTCGAATTTCATCATCTCCGCCCCGGAAGGCACCGGAACCATAAATTTAAGGGTTATTAACATGGTAACCGACCTGGTTACCGCCGAACTTGAAATGGAATGGCCGATCACTGGAAGAGAAATCAAGTCTGATGTCACTCTGGATGTAATCAAGGTGGCTGCCATTGACCGCTCCCACAATCCCGGTCAGACGACCGTCGGTCTAATCAAAGGTTTCGGCCTCCAATCCGGCGCCATGGCCTGCAGCGCAGGTTGGGACTCATCAGACATCATTGTCGTCGGCACCAACGATGCCGATATGGCGGCTGCCGTCAATCGTATTCACGCGCTTCAGGGGGCGGCCGTGGTGTATGAAAATGGGAAGATCCTGGCCGAGCTGCCCTTGCCGGTTTTCGGAATCATGGCGGAGTTGCCGATTGAAGATATTGCAGCGCGATTGCGGGAACTGAAAAAGGCGGTAGCCGATCTCGGTGTGTCCTTCCCGGATCCATTGCTGACCTTGATCACACTCACCGGAGCTGCGATTCCTTACTTGAGAATTTGCGAAGAAGGTTTGGTAAATCTAAAGAGTGGTAAAACGCTGGAGTTGATTGTAAGCTAGCATTTCACCAATACTCTAAAAGGAGGATATAGATACTACACCTGGCCCTAAATCTTTCCTAATAACCTATTACTGACCAATATTTCTCCAATAAGAGAAAATTTTTTCTTAATTTTCATTTAGCATAAAAATTTATCATAAAAAACAATTACTTCTTGACTTTTAGGATAGCAGGGTATTTAGTCAAAATCAAAGTAATCCCGGTTTTGACTTCATTCTATTCTAATCAAATTTAAGTATTTCAATTCAACCTGAAGAGCAAACCAAAGGAGGTGCTAAACAGGTCCCTCATTTTTATCAGATGTAATTTTTAGCTCCTGCGAAATAAATCATCCAATTTTTATTTTTCGGCAAGGTGTAATGTTATGCCCGTATCCAAAATATCGATAGAAAATAATCTGGTTCAGTTATGCAATATGTTTCTGCAAGACCTGACCGATCCTTTAAGCATAATCGACAGCGAGTATCGCATTTTCTGGGCTAATCGGAAAAAAGCCGGTGAGCACAAACTGAGCCGGAAAGATATAATTGGAAAAGTCTGCTACGAGATGTTTTTCGGAAAAAATAAACCGTGTTCCCAATGCCTTGTCAGTAAAGTTAAAATTACCGGCCAGCCATGCAGTATAGAGAAAAGCTGTGATTTGCCGGAAGGTCGCCGGGTCTGGTGTAAGCAAAGAGCCGTTCCCATTCATGACAATGGTAATAAAATTGCCTATACAATGATTTACGGCATCCATATTACAGATAAAATACTCCTCAAGCAAAAACAGGATAAGCAAATTAGAAACCTGGAAAAAAAGATATTCGAATTAAAGCGGTATGGAAACACTTCTTCAGGTGAAAATGACTGCAAAAAGAATCATTCCAATCTCACCGGGCGTGAAATCGAAGTCCTGCATTTAATGACGGCAGGCCGCACAAATCATGAAATCTCTCGAAAATTATCCATCAGCGAACACACCGCCAAGAGCCACGTCATCAATATATTTAACAAACTAGGCGTCAATAATCGCACCCAGGCGGCTGTCATGGCTACTTATCATCAATTAATCTGTCCCCAGGAACTGTAAAAAGTAGACACTATCCCCCAAATGGGGGATGCTTTTCCGATTTAAATCTAGTATAGGAAAAAAGCTTTTCCGATATGATCTCAAACAGTTTGGAGGTATCCAAATGAGTTCAGTAAGGATAAGTCTGCTAGGAATCGTTCGAGTCACTTACCAGGGACTACCTACCGGCAACAGCATGGGTCGTGCCGTCAAAGCTTTACTCGGTTACCTCACACTTTTTCGTCACCGTCTGCATGACCGGGTTGTTTTAGCCGGACTATTCTGGGGAGACTCCAGTGAAAAGAGGGCACGCAGTTGTTTAAGCACCACGCTCTGGCGCCTTCGAAAAGTTTTGGAACCCGATCACGTCCCCACCGGTACTTATCTGGTCACGACACCCAGCGGGGAAGTCGGCTTTAACCCGGAGAGCGATCACTGGCTCGATGTGGATGTATTTGAAAACCAGGTAAAGCATATTCTGGCCAAGCCCCATGAATCCCTCAAATCTAAAGACGTAAGCCAACTGGAGAAAGCCCTAAACCTGCACAGGGGTGAGCTGTTGGAAGGGTTCTATGACGACTGGGCCCTACGGGAACGTGAACGCCTGCGATCACTGTATGTGAGTGGTCAAATTTACCTCCTTTATCATTACAGCCATCACGCGGCCTATGAACAGGGGTTGGCATGTGCCCGGAACATTCTTAATCTCGATCCTCTGCGTGAAGAGATTCATAGAGAAATGATGCGACTGTATTGCCGATGCGGACAAAGAGCCCTGGCTTTGAAACAATATGAGAATTGTTTGGAGACACTAACCTCAGAGTTGGGTGTTCCTCCCATGGAGGAAACCCAATTCCTATACAACCAGATTTCCCAGAGGGCAGGTAATTCCGGTTCACAGGGAGACATCGTCAGCACCCAACAGGCCTTAAACCAACTTCAGCAGACCTTGCAGAATTTTGAGAAATCGACGGAACAACTGCGGCGATCCGCCAGGAATTTAGAAAGGGCTATAATGGGCCAAAAGTCGGAGGAAAAAGAACCGAGAATTTTGAATGTGGAAGTAGGACCCGCCGTCGTCCCAAAAGAACGGGGCTATGGCGCGGTAAGCATGCGGCAGGCGGGAAAAAAGGCGAAGGTCAGAAGATGGGAAGGTGTCAAAGTGGGGGAATAAGCGAATCAATTACGTATCGCAAAGTTTGAATCCACTTTTTACCACCGACCGTCCACCTTCTGTCCCATACCATTTGTTTTATGCCTTCAGATCATTGCACTTAGCGCTATGCTCTTTACCCCATGCTCATTGCCTCCGCAACTCGTAATCCACACCCCGCAACACCTTACTCTTACCAATAGAATCGATCATATCCTTAGACTTTGAGCAATTTGCTTGCACGAAAAGTACATTCCTGCAGCAGCATCCAGTATCCAGCAAACTGATTATTGTGACACCCCGGTGACGTTAATGTGACGCAAAAGTGAAACCGGTGCTGTAAACAAGGTGCACTATAGCTCACTTGGTTAATGTCGATTCAAATAAAGGATGAACCCCTTCTGTCGGCTTGTCCTCATCAAGCAAAACGGGAGGTCAAATCTGCAGCGATTTCAGAAATAAAAAAATGAACACCAACGAAGACAACACCCAAGCATTTATTGTCCGTTTCTGGCTCGAGCCGAGGGAGCTTGAAAATGCTAGGCCAATCTGGCGTGGGGTAGTCGAGCATGTCGCCAGTGGCCGCAGGCATCATTTGAAAAATCTTGAAGAGGTCAAGCAGTTCATCATGTCCTATTTGCTGGGGAAAGGCTTGATGCCGCCCAACATTTAGCAATCACAAGGAGTTCGGAAAAGTTCGAATTTGGATTTAAAACAATCCCTTATCCGCTATCAGGCGCAATCCCAGGCCATTTTAGCATGACGCGCCGAGGCGCAGTGTTTTATGGTTGGCCATGCATGGGTTTGCCCGTTTTCAATCAGTTTAATTTGGAACTGAGGGAGCGGAGCTATACATGCGGATCAATTTGGAGACTATTTTAACGATGGTCCAAAGACATCAAAAGATTCTGATCATCCGCGATTGGCAATAATTCAAGAGAAATGAAGCAAGAATCACAAATTGGAGGGTATCATTCCAGCCTGGAGCATCTTCTCGATGAACTCCGACGCATTGATCTTTTGATCCGCCGGCAGGTCGTCAAATTCAGAATAAAGGGTCGGGATCCCGGCGATCCGTTACGCGGGCTGTGTATCCAAAAGGAAGAAATTGATGCAATTTTAGCTGAAGACGTTGTGATTGATAGTCCGGTTGAAGATGAGCCTTCCCAGTTAAAACACTTTCAGGAACACCTCGCTGCACTCGAGGCACAGATTTCTATAAACAAAGCAACCTGCATAAGCGCCGGCGGTATATTGCGCCTGGAGCAGTTAAAAAAACTTTTCGGTCTCTCGTCTTTTGATTTGGACATATTAATGCTCTGCCTGGCCCCGGAACTTGAACTTCATTATGAAAAGCTCTATGCCTACCTCCAGGACGATGTGACCCGCAAGCGACCCAGCGTGGACTTGGTCCTCAGTTTACTGTGTTCGTCGTTTAAATCAAAATTGACAATGCGAAAGTATTTTGCACCGTCCGCCCCTCTAATCAAGTATCGTCTGGTATATCTTTTTTCAGATCCGTCTCACCTCCAGCCACCGCTGATCAGCAAATATGTCAAGCTAGATGATCGGGTGGTGAATTTTTTGCTCGGCTCCAATGAGATCGATGGCCGCCTGGCCGTCCACTCCCGGCTTTGCTCTCCCCGGGCATCACTGGAAGATCTCCAATTGCCACCCCCGGTCAAAGACCGCCTGTTACAGCTGGTCGACGGTAAAGATCCGACCGAAAAAGGCGCGATTTTCTATTTCCAAGGACCTTACGGGGTGGGCAAACAGACCACAGCGGAAGCCCTTTGCAGAGAGGTCGGCATTCGCCTCTTGTCTGTAGACGTTGAATCCTTAATCAACGATCGTGATATGACATTTGAAACAGCTGTTAATTTAGTGTCCCGCGAGTCCCTTTTACAGAATGCCGCCCTTTACTGGGACAACTTCGATGCGCTTCTCGCTGATGATAAACGTGCCGCGCTGCAAGTCTTATTTCGCTCACTGAAAGAGCGGCGAGGCTTGGCCTTTCTGGCTGGGGACAGAACCTGGGAGCCGATGGATGCTTTGCATGAATCCCCGTTTTTTCGGATAAAGTTTCCTCGTCCGCGCTACAGTGATCGCTTGGAGCTGTGGCACAAATCGTTAAATGGCGACACCCCACTTGAGACCGACGTTGGCGTGGAGGATCTGGCCAACAAGTTCCGCTTCAGCGGCGGCCAGATTCAAGACGCTGTGGCAACAGCCAGAAATCTTGCCCGCTGGCGGACTCCCCACAACGGCAAAGTCAATATGGAAGATCTCTATGACGCCTGTCGAGCGCATTCCAACCACAAATTGGCGCAGTTGTCGCGAAAAATTAAGCCGCCAGACACCTGGTCCGACATCGTGCTCCCGGCCGACCAGTTAGCCCAGCTTCGAGAAATCACCAAGCAGGTGAAATATCAACATAAAGTCTATGGGGACTGGGGCTTTGATCGCAAGCTATCATTGGGAAAAGGATTGACCGTGCTCTTTCACGGTCCTCCCGGTACCGGCAAAACCATGGCCGCCGGCATAATGGCTAATGAATTACAGCTGGATTTATATAAAATCGACCTCTCAACGGTGGTCAGCAAATATATCGGAGAGACCGAAAAAAATCTGAGCAAAATTTTTAAAGAAGCGGAAGCCAGCAACGCCATCCTATTTTTTGATGAGGCCGATGCCCTGTTCGGCAAACGTTCAGAGGTGAAAGACGCCCATGATCGCTATGCCAATATCGAAATCGCTTATCTGCTGCAGAAAATGGAAGAGTATGAAGGAATCACCATCCTGGCGACAAACCTTATGCAAAATGTCGATGAAGCCTTTGTGCGCCGTATCCGTTTTATCGTCGAATTCCCATTCCCCAAAGAGGCTTATCGGCTGCGCATCTGGCAAGTCATCTGGCCGAGAAACACGCCATTATCGCCGGAGGTTGATCTAAGTTTCATGGCTGAGCAATTCGAACTGGCCGGCGGCGCCATAAGAAATATTGCCCTGAATGCTGCCTTTTTCGCTGCCGAAAATGGCCGTTCTGTAACCATGCAGCATCTCATACAGGCAACCAGGAGGGAATTTCAGAAGATGGGCAAACTTTTCGTAAAGGCTGATTTCGGTGCCTTTCGGGAATATGCCTGATCGTCAAGGAATTTTCAAAAAAGCGGCTTAGGTCTGCTGTACCAGAATCCCGAGATGGACAAATACGTTTTTGATAAAGCCGCCGATATCGATTGCGAAAATCGTACAGCTGCCTGCAAATCAGTCTGCTGCAAATTCCCTTTGGCCTTGTCGCGGCAGGACATCGAAGAAGAGAAGATCAAATGCCGAACTCAAGCTACGACGTAATACGGGATGTCGGTGAGACGCTTCGCAGCGTATTGGAAGATGCGATCAGAGATACTTTGGAGGTATCGGTAAAGCTCGAGGCACCCAAAAAGATTGAAGAAACCGGGGATCAGAATACGCTTTATGTTTTTCTTTATCGAATTGAGGAGAATGCAGATTTAAAGAACCTCCCGCCTTTGACGTCGAATGGCAACGTAGTGAGGCGGCAACCCTTTGATCTGCATTTTATGCTGACGCCAAACAGCAAGGAAGAAAAGGATGCGTTGAGATTGCTTGGCCGGGCAATGCAAGCGTTGCTGGAAAAATCCATTTTGCTGGGAGCAGATCTACAGGGTAGCCGGGATGGTACGGCCGAGCAATTGCGAATCTCAATGAATCCCTTAACCCAGGAGACGATAACACAGATCTGGCAGGCACTGGAAGCCCCGATGCGGATTGCTGCCTTTTATTTAGTCACGCCGGTGTTTATCGAATCCGAACCGCAGCCTGAAGCAGAACGCGTGCGGGAACGGGAGGCCCGTGCCTTCTGATTTCGTAAAGAGCCATGGTCGACCTTTCAAATTTCACTATTATTGAAAGAACGTTCAGCGGTTTGTCATTGGCGATCCGGCTTTTCGACCGATGCGCAACGGGTCTGACACCATTCGGCGGGATTGATCTGTCTTTAAAAAATTCCGGACGCAAAGTCGTCAGGAATCCGAGCGGTAATTTCGTCTATTTGAACCTGGACGAAGGGAACTACAGGGTTTCAATAAAGTCGGATTACTACCTCGAAAAAAAGTTCGATGTATCTATTCCGCTACTCTCCTCTCCATCTGAGAACCAGAATGACAAAGATGTCAAAATCAGGAGGTTAGACAATGCTGTGATCGCGTCAGTCGATCTGCTGCCGGATGTAAACTACCCTTTCCCATCGGGTGCAACGCTGATTCGCGGGGAAGTCATCAAAAAGGAAAACGGCATTATTCAACCAGTTTCCGGCGCCATTGTTCGTATCACCGATAGCTCCACCACAGGTACGGAATCGCGGAACACCGCCAGTGGAGAAACCGAGTTGGAATTTGCAGCCAACAGAAGCGGCCAATTTGTTCTCTACATGAATAAGTTTGAAAAAAAAAAGATTATAGAAATAAACGGCAAAAAGCTAGGTGGCCGGAAAATCGATCAAAAAAGTGTTCTGAGACTGTGGACCATACTCCCCGTGTTGAGCAATGCCAGAGAAGTCCAAATTGAATACGGCAAGACGACTTACACGACAATCGAAATATAGATCGCTTCAACTTTATAATTTTTCAAAACAACTGCTTTTATGAGATGAACCCTTCGTACGGCATTTGAAAAAGGAGTCAATGTTTTCAATAAAGATCGTAAAAAAGGAGACTTAAAATGGAAAAAAAAAGTAAACACCAGGGGGACAACAAAGCAAGCGAAGGAGCCCCCCCCGAACATGAAGAAGACAAATCTTCCAGTACTCCTGATGAATCACAATCCACACACCCCCAAAAAAAACGCGACAATGACGAAGGCGCGTTAGAGCAGGAACTCGAAAAGCTACAAGAAGGCCTTAAGCAGAAAGACGCGCAGTTTAAGAATCTGAGCGAAGAATTGAAGGCTTGCCAAGATGATGAAAAAGCACTGGAAGCGGCAATCTCAGATTTCAAAAAAATTACTGAAACGTACGAAAACAGTTTGGACAATATTCAATCCACAAAAGACGAGCTGGAAACCTATCGGCGGCACAAGACTACGATGGTTTATTCAGCAGTTGGTGACCACTTGGCCCAAATTAACGACATAAAAAAGGAGATTAACGATCAATTAAGCAATTTGGAGCGCAAAGTAAAAAAATGGTTAAATCGCCGGGAAGGCGCCTTGGGTCCTTATAGAGAGGCCGAGAAGACACTCAAACAGAAAACGAACTCTCTGAATGCTTTAAAATCGCGACAAAAAACAGTTGAAGACAATCTTAAGGCACTGGAAAATTTGAAAAAAAGCATAGACAAAGAAGAACAAGACAACCAAATTTTGATTATGGGATTTTTGATGCAAGAATTCGAACAGCTTTTTCAAGCTACCAAAGGGCTGATCATTGAAAAAAAGGAACTAAAAAATGAACTGGTTAAAGCATGGCAGGAAGTATCCGATGCGACCACAGACCTTAGAGCCAAGAAAAGTAAGCATGATAATGCAGTCGCTAAATTGTCGGCCAAAGAAAAAAAGTTGGAGAAATATAGGGAAAATCGACGGGAAAAAATTCTAACGAAACTATCTAAAATCAAAATATAAAAAAAGGAGAACGAATCATGCCAGAATATCTATCGCCGGGTGTATATGTTGAGGAGTTTGAAATCGGCGCCAAGCCGATTGAAGGGGTCAGTACCAGCACCGCCGGGTTTCTCGGACCCACCATGAGAGGACCGCTTGAGCCTCGCTTTATAACAGGTTTCGAGCAATTCAAGAGAATCTACGGTGGTTACCTTCCGGCAGACGTCACCTACCTGCCGTATGCGGTGGAGGGATTCTTTAAAAATGGCGGTCAACGCTGTTTTGTGGCGCGGATAGCACCCCAGGACGGCGCTACGATGTCAGGAGCACATGATACGGTCAACATCGAGGCAGCAGGTCCCGGAATCTGGGGCAACCGAATTGCAGTGAAGATAGAGCCGGGAAGTCTGCAACCGGATCCGGAGTCCGAACCATGCCAAAAAATTAAGTTAACCGTAATGTATTGGGATGTGCCTCCACCGACCCCGCCGGTTGACCCGACGGACCCCTCTAAGGCCACCGATCCAAACCGACGTGATCCGACGCTCATTGAAGTATACGACAATCTCACGGCGGATTCCACCTCGATCGATTACTTTGAAACGCGGGTGAATGCTCAATCTAATCTGATCAAAATTTCACCATTGGAAAAAGACAACATTGCGAATCCCTCAAAAAAAGAATTGGATTTCCTTAGCGACACCGGCAGCGACGGTTCGCCGGTCGGATTGGATGACTATAAAGGCCGGATGCTGCCGCCTCTGCCTGACGGCACGACGCACAGGACCGGGCTGAAAGGCTTTGCGGAGATTGACGAGATTTCAATCGTTTGCGCACCGGATCACCACATGATCCAGACACTGGACGCTGAACTTATCACCGACTGCACCCAAAGGAAGGATCGTTTCGCGATCCTGCATTCGAATCCTGCCAAAGACAACCTAGCCGCAGTCGCCAACATCCGACCGCCTCAGGATACGACCTATGCGGCGTTCTATTTTCCCTGGATTAAGATTTTTGATCCCAGAACCAATCAGGAGGCCCTGATCCCGCCCTCCGGTTATATCGCCGGAATCTATGCCAATACGGATGTCGAACGTGGTGTTCACAAGGCACCGGCAAATGTGGTGGTTGCCGGCGCCACCGGACTGCAGTTCAAGATTACCAAGGGTGAGCAGGATATCCTCAATCCTCGCGGGGTGAACTGTCTGCGCGCTTTTCCGGCAAGGGGCATCCGCGTTTGGGGTGCCAGAACCTGCTCAACCAACACCCTCTGGAAATACATTAATGTCCGGCGTCTGTTCATTTTTATTGAAGAGTCTATTGAACAGGGTACTCAATGGGTGGTGTTCGAGCCCAACGATGAAAAACTCTGGGCCCGGGTCACACAAACTATAACCCAGTTTTTGACCACGGTATGGCGAAACGGGGCGCTGATGGGCACGAAGGCCGAAGAGGCCTTTTTTGTAAAATGCGATCGAACCACCATGACCCAGGACGATATCGATAACGGCCGTTTAATCTGTATTATCGGCATCGCGCCTGTGAAACCCGCAGAATTTGTGATCTTTCGTATCACCCAGTATCCGGGTGGATCGGAATTAGAAGAGATTTAAATATCAAGTCTTTACACAACGGAGGTGAAAAAAATGGCCAGAAATGATCCCTTACGAAACTTCAGGTTCCGCTTGGAGATAGACGGAATACAGCAAGCCGGATTCCGTGAAGTCGCCGGTTTTGACATTACAGTTGATCCGGTCGATTATCGTGAAGGCAATGAACCGACTCACGTGCGCAAGCTGCCGGGATTGACCAAGTACGGTCACATCACTTTGAAATGGGGTATCACCGATTCAATGGAACTGTACAACTGGCAAAAGCAAGTCGTGGATGGCGACATTCAGCGTAAAAATATCGCAATTGTTGTTGTCGATGAGGCCGGTCAGGATAAAGCCCGTTTCCAAATAGCCGAAGCTTGGCCGACGAAATACACGCCAATGGACTTGAACGCCACCGCCAATGACGTTTCCATTGAAACCCTTGAAATTTGCAACGAAGGGGTCACCCGCGAGAGCTGACGTTATTGAAAAGGAGACCTAAAAGATGACATTTCAGACCGAAATCGAATTTACCCTCCCGAAAGGGTATCTGGACAATGATGGTACGCTCCATAAGGATGGCGTCATGCGATTGGCGACCGCCGGCGATGAGATTCTGCCTCTCAAGGACCCGAGGGTGCAGCAAAATCCCGCCTATCTCACGATCATTGTGCTTTCCCGCGTGATCACGAAGCTGGGCGGGCTGCCCGATATCAATCCGAGGGTTATTGAAAATCTCTACGCGTCGGATTTGTCCTATCTCCAGGCAATCTACCAGAGCGCTAACAGCAACGGCAACCTCAAGGTAAAAGCGTTATGCCCGAAGTGCGATGAGGCTTTTGACGTTCCGGTTGACGATCTGGGGGGAGTATAAGCGGCTATCCCCTCGAGCGCCTCTATGAGGAGATGGCCTTTATCGGGTATTACCTTCACTGGCCTCACGCAGAAATCATGAACCTGGACCACCGGGAAAGACGGAGGTGGTGCCGGGAGATTTCCGCAATCAACCGCCAATTGAATGGCGAACCTGAAAACATTTTCGATGTTTGATCCGGAGAATTCTTATGCCAGAGAGGACGAATAAGGACCCTTATGCCGTGTTCAACTTCGTGGTAGAGATCGGAGGTACCGAGATTGGGGGCTTTACAGAGATCTCCGGCCTGCAGGCAGAAACCGAAACCGAAGAATTCCGCGAAGGGGGTATCAATGACTACGTTCATAATCTGGTCAAAATCACCAAATACCCCAATTTAACCCTGAAAAGAGGCATTACGGACGCAGAGGAATTGTGGCGCTGGCACCAGGAGGTGGTTAACGGCAAAATTGATCCAAAGACAATATCCGTTGTTTTAAAAGATCAGATCGGGAATGAACAATGCCGCTGGGTTTTCATCGACGCTTATCCAATAAAGTGGTCAGGTACGGATCTCAATAGCCTCGGGAACACAATTGCCGTAGAAAGCATTGATTTTGCTCACCAGGGGATGAAAAAAGGGTAAATCAAAAACTCCATACCATCACCGCGATGATGAAACCAGAAACAAACGGCAACCTGGGCTTTAAGGCAACGATCAAACTGCTGTCCGCTCCAGCGTTTACAGGTTGCGTCAATCCGCAATTTTCAAACTGGATAGTTGCAAAATACACTGTTGCAAGAGGTCTTGGCTTGATGGGGCCGGCCAAGGTGGTATTTGCCCGGCGACAGCAAGGGGATCCTATCTCCAAGCAGACGGTGATGCAGCATGAGAGCATTGATTTTCGTCTTCAAGCCTGGGTCAATATTCGCATTGCCTTGTCGATGCCATTGAGGTTGGTTTCCAAAGTCGAAGCCCATCAGTGGCACAAATATTCAGCCGGCAAATCTTACCTTAGCGCCGGAAACGAGAGTCCGTTATGGATCAATTTATTGCGTAAGGCTAGCTCGTTATCATTCCGCCGCGCGGTTCGCTCTCTCAGCGGTACTTTTTCAAGCCGCTTTTTTGCTACCTTTCAACCGCAAGGAAACACCAAAGTACCGAAAAGAGAATTGGTGCTTTCCCCTCTCATCCTCGAAAGCGGCGTTGATAAAATCACCGCCTTGATTTCAGCATTATCCGGTCCCGCCCGGTCAATTGTCGCCGGAAGGCAATCGATAAGCAAGGCGTTAATGCCCATTGATCAGTTATTGCATCCCGTGAAGGCAGCTGCTCTTACTCAATCCGATCCGGGACGCAGACGATCCTTTCTGAGAACAGTCCATCTCGACGTCTGGAAAAAATGGCAAACGATTCAAAAAGAAGGGTTGTCGTCTGTTGTCGGAGCCTTTATGCCCAGGAAAACCTCGGTAAACGAGGCGGTTTTTCCTGCAACTTTTACCAGGATTTTATTGGCGCCCGACAAACAGCGGCAGATTAGCGGGATCGAGCACCGGCCAACGTCTGCGGCCGTGGAAAACGAATCAAGCATGGGTCATCCCTTAGCCGGTTCGAACCCCTTGTCTTTTCAAAACGCGACGCATTATTTTTCAAATTTAGCCCGGCGAATACAACCACAACCAATGCGAACGCAAGAATTCAGTGCGGTTGATCCGATTGTTGAAGCTGCCAACAAATCTCATAATCGTAATCCGGCTATCTACAAAAGCCAATTTGCACTGCACGGTCTGGATACCCGCTTTCGCGGGTATGACAGATTGCTGTCGCTCAGCGGTCATTCCCGCGCAGGCGGGAATCCAGCGGTCGCCCGTGACTATCTCCAGCCAACCTGCTTTTTCAATATATGCGGCGACCATAAATTTACGGATCACAAGCTCTTGCAATCACTGAATGCAAATTTTACAAAATCGTCAAATTACGGCTTTCTCGAAAGTCTCGTTGCAGGCCAAGGTCGCTATCATTTGACCAACTCCATTCTCAAACCGCAAAGCGCATCGCTGAGAATAAACAAAGCTTTGCCAATTAGCGGCCGCGGGATAGCCCGAGCAGAGACAAACCGTCTATCCCCGTCGGCCGACATCTACCCGACAATTTTGCACACCCGGAATTACCGACAATTTAATGAAAGCCGGCAGGTTTCTGAACTGCCGGCACCCGCCTATGCGGATCACCCCCGTTTGGTTCACTCGGTTAATCAAACAGCGAGCTCTCGTCAATCCCGCGTTCATCCTTCTGAGGTGCAGCAGGCACGCCCCCCAAAAAAGATCACCACCCAGGTAACGAAAGCTGCCGGCGACATCGCAACAAATGTCGAACACTCAGTGTCAGGAGACCGCACGGCACACGCTCCCGCTGTTGATATCAACGAACTGGCCGGTAAAGTATATGACCAGATAGAGCGCAAAATCCAAACCGAAAGGGAAAGACGAGGCTTGTGAGTCAAGCTCACGAGTAAGGAATCCGAGCCCAGAGGGCCCGGCTTTGAACTGCCCCCTGAGGGGGCTCTGGAATTAAACCACAGGAGTCCCGCTGCAAGCGGGATTGGAGTATCAGAGTATTGGAAACCACATTTCCGGGCCAAGACGGGTGGTCTATCTGATTTGCACGCACTGACTTGAATTTGATTTTGCCCAACTGCAATCACCAAGCAAATGATCATATCGTGATATGGTCTAAAACGCGGCTTATACATCTAGGTCTGAATTACACCCAACACTCCAATACTCCAGTACTCCAACACTCCGGCTCTATATCATGACGGTAAAAAATCTAAAAAAAGCGTTTATTGAGCCGCTCAACGGCAAACAAAAGGGACAGATCATCGAAGTTCTGTTTAACCCGGGTGAATATTCGGTTGAAAAAAGCAATACCTTTCAAAGCAATTCAGTGCCCGGACTTGAAACCCCGCTTTTGCAATTTGCCTCCGGTAATGCCGATTCGCTGAGCATGGAACTTTTCTTCGACACCTACACCTATGAACAGGGCGAAGACATCAGAAAATACACGGATAAACTTGTTGCCCTTTTGCATATCGACTCTCAGTTGCATGCCCCGCCGGTTTGCCGGTTTGTGTGGGGCAAGTTTCAATTTAAAGCCATTATTGAGCGGCTGACGCAAAAATTTACCATGTTCCTCGATGACGGGACACCGGTTCGCGCAACCCTGAACGTCACGTTCAAAGAATACAGAACCATCACCGAACAGCTCCAGGAAATAGGTCGGGAATCAGCCGATCGCACCAAGAGAAAAGTCATCAAGGAAGGCGACAGCTTGTGGTTGTTGGCTGCTGAAGAATACGGTGCTGCCGCGCTGTGGCGCACGATTGCCAGAAAAAATGAGATCCACAATCCCCGAAAATTAGAAGCCGGCCGGGAAATTGTGATACCGCCGCTGGACAAGTAGATGAAAATCGAAGGGCTGGAAAAAAAGTACCAGGCTTTCTATGCGCCCGGCTTTCAGATCCTTGTTGAAGGCAAGGACCTTCTGGCCGAGAAAATGGAAGTCACCAGCGTTCAGGTTGACAATATCCTCGACGGCGCTGATCATTTCTCTTTCACGATCGACAATGGGTTTGATCTTACCAATCGCGAGTTCAATTGGCTGATGAGCCTTTTGGCCTTTGGCAAAAAAGTAAAGATTCATCTGGGCTACACAGACATCAAGAAACTGGAGCTCATGCATTTCGGACTGATCACTTCTGTCAGTGTCGATTTCCCCTCAGGCGGTGTGCCTCAGATAACTGTGAGCGGTTTTGACTTTTCCCATTGCATGATGCAGGGCCGGCAATCCCGCAGCTGGGACTCCAAGAAAGACAGCCAGGTCGCCCGTGAAATCGCAAGTGAACACAACCTCAAGTCAGACGTGCAAGATTCTCAGGTCATCCATCCCAGGGTCGAACAAACGCAGGAGAGCAACTACCACTTCCTCAAGAGACTGGCAGATCGGAACGGGTTTGAACTTTACGTATTCAATGACACCCTGTTTTTCAAGGAGCCTTCCTGCAATGAAAGTGCTGCGGTGACCCTCGAGTGGGGCAAGGGCCTGATAAGCTTCTCACCCGACGTCAACCTGGCCAAGCAGATTGCTGCGGTCGAGGTCAGAGGCTGGGATATGAAATCCAAGAAGGAGATCGTCGGCAAAGCCAAAAAAGGCGATGAGCTCGGCCGGGACAGCGGCAGAAGAAGCGGCGCGGACGTGATGGCCTCGATCTACAAAGAAGATACGGTCTTGCGGATTCGCCAGCCCGTGTATTCTCAACAGGAAGCAGACAGACAGGCAAAGGCCATTCTAAGGAAACGCTCCGAGATATTTGTCAAGGGCAGCGGTCAGTCTGTGGGTATCCCTGAGATCCGGGCTGATACCAATATCGAACTCCTGGGTCTCGGCAAAGTGTTCAGCAAAACCTACTACATAGAAAAAGCCACCCATACAATTAACGCTTCCGGCTATAAAACAGCATTTAATGTGAAGGATACGACCATATGAGCATGCTGGATCTGCTGCAGAAACAGGAGGAGGAAGAGGCGGGGCAAGTCAGAGGGGTCGCGGTCGGCATTGTCACCAATTACAAAGATCCTGAAGGACTGGGTCGGGTCAAGGTGCAATTTCCCTGGCGAGAAAATCCGGATGAAAGCTACTGGGCCAGAATTAGTGTATTAATGGCGGGAAAACAACGCGGCAGCTTCTTTCTGCCTGAAGTCGGCGATGAAGTCCTGGTGGCCTTTGAGCGTGATGACATTCGGCATCCTTATATAATCGGTGCCTTGTGGAACGGAATCGATACGCCTCCGGAAACCAACAGCGACGGCAAAAACAATATTCGAAAGATTCGCTCCCGCAGCGGGCATGAAATCATTTTCAACGACGACAGTCAGTCAAAAAAGGAAAAAATTGAAATTCACACCAATGGCGGCCATCGACTGGTCCTGGATGATTCGGTCGGATCGGAGAAGATTCTCCTAAAAGACAAAAGCGGATCCAATTCCATTGTGATAGACTCCACCCAGAGAAGCTTGACCATCGAGAGCGGTTTCAGCCTGAAACTTAAATCACAAAAGATCGATATCGAGGCCGGTGCTGCCATGACAATCAAATCAAGCGGCACCCTGACAATTCAGGGTACGCTGGTGAAAATCAATTAATAACCTGCCTGCCACTTACGCCAGCACTCCTAAACGGGTGTAAATCTCCACCATTGGTAAACGGCTGTCCTCCGCTCTTTATCAAAGGAGGTGGTTAATAGTACCTGGAGCACTGGAGTATTGGAGTGATGGAGTAATGGATTGATGAATGGTTGATATAATGGAAAAATATAAACCATGTTTGGTTCTCGCATAACCAAAGGTTAAAGAGTAAAAATCAGATCTATTTCCGCTTTTAAACCCAACACTCCCATACTCCATTACTCCGGCACTCCTGCATTGTACATGTCGCCGTAGCACAAATTGCCACGGATATACCAATAACCAACAGTCTCGGCTCACACCCGCCTCGCGGTGTTGATGGGTTAAAAAGGAAATTCAAAGTGCCCCGAGAATTCTTAGGTCGCGGTTGGAAGTTTCCGGTAGGAATGGATCATTCGACGCATCGCGTCGCCATGTCCGAGTACGAGCAGGACGTCCGGGAGGCCATCTGGATTATCCTTTCCACCGCCAAGGGTGAGCGGGTCATGCGGCCCGACTTCGGGTGTGGTATCCACGAACTGGTATTCGCTGCCATGAACACCGCGACTATCGGATTGGTAGAGAGCAGTGTACGCGAAGCCCTGGTGACCTGGGAGCCCCGCGTTGAAATTCTCGACCTGGACGTGTCCACGCAACAGGCCCATGAAGGCAAGTTAATGGTCAGTATCGATTATCGCGTACGGGAAACCAACAATGAGTTCAATCTCGTGTACCCGTTCTACCTGACGGAGGGCATCTAAACCGGATGAACGCAAAAGCGCCCAAGATCGACACCCGCAGATTCAGTCAACTGCTTGCTCAACTCAAGCGGCTGGTGCCCCATTATACGCCGGAATGGCAGGCCTCTGATGAAAAAGATCCGAGTGTCGCGCTGTTGAAGATCTTCGCCCACATGGCCGAGGACGTCATCGAACGGCTCAACCAAACCCCCCAAAAAAACTTCGTGGCCTTTTTGAACATGCTCGGCATCAAGCTGCTGCCGGCCCGTCCCGCCAGGGTGCCGCTGACGTTCAAGCTGGCAGAAGGCACCGAAACGGAAATATTCATCCCCCACCGTACCCGCGCGGTGGCGCAAATCCCGGACGCTCCGGGTGAGTTGCCGTTTGAAACCGAAAGCAATCTGCTGGCAACCCCCAGTGCCCTCAAGGCGGTGTATAGTGTGGATCCGGCCGCAGACGCCATCTATCGACCGCCCCCCGGCTTTTTGGACCGCAATTTGCCGGCACCTGCCCAAATTTCATATAAAATCAATACCTTTTCACCTGCCTCCTCGAACACTTTTCAACTGGACCACGATTCCGGCTTGGAAGCCGGCGACTATCTCAGGATCATTCAGGGGGATCACGTCGAGCATGTCGTTATCTCCGAGATCGACGGCACCATTGTCAAGATTACCGGGCAACTGAGCCGTGGCTACTCGCCCGGTACGCTTGTTGAAAAAAACAACAAATTCTTCCTCTTTGAAAACGTAAACCTCCAGCAGCACATCCTTTACCTCGGCCACAGTGATCTTTTCAGTGTCAAAAGTGCTTCCTGCTTTACCCTTGAAATAAAGCATCTGCCGGGCACACCAGCCGTCCTGCAATCCCTGAATTCTTCCTGGGAATATTGGGGCGATGCTGAAGGAGGAGAAGAAGAAGCCTGGCGGAAATTTTACGTCAAAACCGATGGAAGCCGGGACTTGAGCCAAAACGGCAAAATTAAGTTGATCAAAGGGGAGGGAGAAATCAAAGAGCGGGAGATCAACGGAATCAGCAATCGCTGGATACGATGCAAGTTGATAAAGCCCCCCCCTCCTGAATTGCCCGAATTGGATCGAATTACATTTCGCGTGGAATCCACCGGAAAACCGGTTTATGCAGACCAGGCTTTTCACAATGATACGCCGCTTGATGTGGCCCTGCCGTTTTTCCCTTTTGGCAGCCTGCCCCGCATGTATGACAAATTCTATCTGGCCAGCAAGGAGGTATTTTCCAAAAAAGATGCAAACGTAACGATAGATATTCGACTAGAGTCATTTGATATTGTCGCCACTCCCGCGGCCGTTATCCCTGAGGACAAAAACCAAATCAAGGTATTCGGCCGGGGGACCCGGGGAAGACTGGTTGAAGTAGAATTTGATCCTGCGGAACAAATAGCCCCCAAATGGACAGACCACGGTTTTCCGCCTCACACCCTTTTAGCAGCTCCCGACAACAAAGCCGGCACGGAAGGTTCTCCAAGTGTTGTCTCAGCAACCAATTACCTCGGTGTTTTCGTGAAAGCAGATAATGGGCAACTCATGGAGCGATTTTATGACGGCACCGAATGGAAATGGCTCGACCACGGAATGCCCGAAAAAGAAAATAACGGAGACCCCGTCAAATTCGATCCTTCTGCCGCTGTTGTTAATGATCAGGTCATCAACGTTTTTGTTGTTACCAAAGCAGGGAACCTCCATTGCCTGACGCGCGATTTGAGAACCAATCAGACGGCAAAGGCAATGGAATGGACAAAGTGCAATGATCCGAAAACTGAAGGGCAGTTGAACGCTTCTCCATTCGCCGCCCAACATGAAACGGGCGTCAAAGTATTCGTCTGGGACCAGAGTGGTAATTTGCGTGAGTTCGAAAATCATAAATTGGCAACGGTTTACAGCGGGCCAGTCGATCAATCCGCGATCCATTCAAGGCCCTTTGCAATATGCTATTTGAACAATCATGGCAACGAGGAAGAGGGTAAGATATTCGCGAAGGTTTTCGCAAAAGACGCGCAAGGAGACCTATGGGAGCTCGATGCACAGCCGAAAAACCACAAAGATGAAGGAAAACATTCAATCTGGCAAAAACTCACGCAGGTTGACGGTTCGATAAACGTTGCATCAAGTCCCCATGGGGTCGTCCAGCGTCCTGAAAATCCCATGGAGAATGAGGGTAAGCATATCTTTGTGCGCGACCATGATAATGTCTTATGGGAATGTACCGATCATGGGTGGATTCCTCATCGTCTCCAAGGCAAAAGCAAATTCCGTCACTCCCCCTTTGTGGTTGCCACCCCCATCGATAATTCGGATCCGCCTTGCTACTCCCTTTATGTTTACTGCGGCAGCGACGACAATTCCATTGTTGAAGGCCGGGGGAGCCAAAAAATACTTCACTCAGGAAAACTATCAGAAGTTTCCCGTGTAAGGGTCACCCTCGACGACCAAGACCTCGAGGTCGACAAGGCCTATGAGAGACTTGAAATTGTCATCAAGGATTCTGGTGAAATTGTTTATACCTGCCAAATAGAGGCGTATGACGGTAAGACTAAAGTGGCAACACTAGCTGAAGACTTGCAACAGGCTCAATTTTCCGAGCAGCTCGAGTATTCTTACGAAATTAAGACAGGGCATAAGGGCGAAGTACGGAATGTAGATGATAAAAAGATCAAGCTCGACAAAGAACTTGCCTTAACAAATGGTGGCGTTTACGTCGGACTAATGATTAAGATCCTCAGGGATGAAAAAGAATACACGTCTCGCAAAATTGTTGAATATAATGGAGACAAAAAAGAGGCTACCCTCGAATCGAGCTGGGACCCCCAAAAGAAGCCCACTAAAGGAGACCGTTATCAAATCGACAATCTCAAAGGCACCGTTCAAGACGCAAATGCACTCATTACCCTTGATCAGGCGGCATCGGACAAGGACGGTGGGTATACCGGCTGCATCGTTGAAATCATAGGAGGCAAGGCGAAGGGCCGGGTATTCAAAACAGTCGGGTATGACGGAAAGAGTAAAAAACTAAAGGTCGACCTTCGTCGGGATTTTGATAACCTCCCGGGACAGGGCGATGGATACCGCGTGTTAAAGAAACTCTGGACGTGGGACGAATACAAATATGAAGTCGAATCGATGACAGACCGCTTTTCGTGGGAATACTGGGATGGCAAAGGGTGGGTGTTATTCAAAAAGGAACATGGGTTCAAGGACGGCACCTACGATTTTCTGAAAGATGGCAAAATTGAGTTTAAACTTCCCAAAGATATTGAACCAACGGAAGTGTCCGGCCAGGAAAATATCTGGATACGCGTGAGAATTGTCGGAGGTGACGACGGCAGTGAGACATTTTCAGCGGAGACCGTCAAAGTCACGGATAAAAAAAGCATAACCAAACTAGTTCCCACCAAGACCCCCATCCGACCGCCGCGCATTATCGAACTGACCATTTCTTACAAACTGACCAAAGGACAGCTTCCCCATAAGTGTCTGACCTTTAACAACCTCGATTACAGGGATCAGACCGCCGCTTGCAGAATGCCGGACAAATATTTTCTTCCTTTTTTAGGTCTGGAGGACCGGCAAAAAACCATTTATTTCGGCTTTGAAAAAAAAATTAAGGGCGCTCCCATAAAGATTTTCTTGGATGCAAGGGAGATCGCTTTCACCGATAAACGCAAACCGCGAATGGTTTGGAGATACCGCAATGAAGATGGATGGCCGCCGGTGAGCATCAAGGATGAAACCGAGGCGCTGATCAAACCCGAGAATCTGGAATTGCTGCTTCCTGAAGACTTTTCCGCCCTGTCCCGCTTTGGCCGTCATCTTTACTGGATCAAAGGAACGCTGGCCGAGGGCAGCTACGATGACGATGAATTGCCTGTTTTGCGCGGTATCTATCCCAACACGACCTGGGCCTTTCAGGTCGAGACCGTATTGGATGAGATTCTCGGCTCCAGCAGCGGGGATGAAAAACAGGTATTTCGTTTCTCAAACGTCCCGGTGCGGGAGGGCGAGGAAATCCGGCTGCGTGAAGCTTTGACCGGCGAAGAGAGAGATGAACTTATGGACCGGTTTGGCAAAGATGTCATTCGTGAAAGAACGGATGAATCCGGCCAACTGGAGTACTGGGTATCGTGGAAGGAAGTCGTAACATTTGCCGACTCCGGCGTGGATTCCCGCCACTACAAGTTGGATCGCGCCACCGGCGAGCTGCAATTTGGCGACGGAAAAAACGGAATGATTCCGGCGGCCGGAGCGGACAACATCCGGGCCTTTTTCTATCAGGCCGGCGGCGGTTTTGCGGGAAATGTCGGGGCCGGACAGATCCAGAACCTGGCATCGGCCATTGCCGGGGTTGACGCCGTCGTCAATCCGGCCCCGGCTGGCGGCGGGTCGGACGCGGCGACGCTCGAAGACATGTTGGAGATCGGTCCGGCCAAGATTGGCCACCGCAACCGGGCGGTTACCCTCCAAGATTTTGAATGGTTGGCAAAAGAAGCCTCGCGGGAGGTCGCCAAAGTCCGCTGCCTGGCCAACACCAACAACAAAAAGCAGCGCGAAGCCGGATGGGTGAGCGTCTATATCGTGCCGGACTCGCAGGATGCCACACCGCGCCCGTCTTTGGAACTTCTCAGAGCGGTCCCTCGCTATCTTCAATCGCGCTGCGCCGGGACCATCGCCGCCCAGAACCATATATTCGTCGGTGCCCCTGAATACGTCGAGGTGAATGTTTCGGTGGATATTTATGTGAAATCCATGGATGTTACCTCGCAGACCGAGCGTCTGGTCCGCCAAAGACTGGAAAAGTTCTTTCATCCTCTGAGGGGTGGTCCAGCCGGAAAGGGATGGGAGTTCGGAAGAAACATTGCCGCCTCGGACGTGTTCGTTCTTTTGGAGAAAACCGCAGGGGTTGATCACGTCGAAAAACTAAATTTTACCTACAACGGTAAAACCTCTACCGAAATGGTGGAGGTGGAAGCGGATTCGTTGGTCGCCAGTGGGACACATGCGATTAACATGAGACTCGCAGCCAGGGCATAACGGTCATGGCATTACCGATTCCAAAACTCGATGACAAGACCTTTGACGAGCTGGTCGAAGAAGCCAGGACGCTGATTGCCAGATATGCACCGGAATGGACCGACCACAACATCCACGATCCGGGCATCACCTTAATTGAACTGTTTGCCTGGCTGGCGGAAATGCAATTCTTCCAGCTCGATCAAATAACCGCGCGGCATCGGCAAACGTTTCTGAAGTTGATGTCCGTCACGCCGCGCCCCATTCAGCCGGCCCGGACCCACATCCACTTTGACGTAAAAGAAGGTACCCCGGGCGCGCTGATTAAGGCAGGTACGAAATTGACCCCCATCGGTAACGAGCGGCTGGTGTTCGAAACCGAGGAAGACCTTTTCCTGACGGACAACTCTCTTGAGTCGGTCACCACGCATATCAATACCACGGTCATCGATCACACTCAGGCCAACCGCCATGGTAATGTTTATTTTTATCCGTTCGGTGAGAACAATTTAAAGGAAGCTTACTTTCAGCTGCAATTTCGCAGCGGGCTCGAGGAAAGTGGCTTTTCCCTGAGCGTTCAGGTATCCGCAGATGAGTTGTCTGACGCGCCAGGAGACAAACGAGAGCCCGTGCCGGGAGTAAGAATGGTAAAACTGGTGTGGGAGTTTTGGTGCCGGGGGTCGTGGTGTGGCCTTGGGGTAAAGAAGGATACGACCAATAGCCTGATAAAAAACGGCAGAATCTCCTTTCGGACGTCGGATGACGACTGCCAAAAACCCGAACAGGAGCCCTTGCGAATACGGTGCCGGATTGCGGACGGTTCATATGAGATAGCACCTCGCATAAAAAAAATTGATTTAAATCGCATCGCGGTAGTTCAGGTGGAAACGGCCATGGAAGAACGGTTGGGCAGCGGCGATGAGACCCCGGGCCAAACCGTCAAATTACAGAAGGCCCCGATTTACACGCAAGGCCCCGAAAACGCTTCCCGACTGTATGCTGGCGATATTCTGAATTGGCGGAACTTTGCAAAAAAGATGCTCGAAGATACCTCCGGTCCGGTTGAACGTATTCGGCGGTTTATAGATCGGCAAAGCCTGACGCTGCTCTCAGACGATGACCTGCTCGACGACGGTGACGTGCAATATGATGTCGTTGCCGCTTTAAATCGTTTGCTGGAATCGAGAGAGTTGTATCAGGGTGGTGCATTCGCAGACATTGACATTCCTCCCGAATATCATGATTTGATCGGAAGATTAACGAACAATATCTCGCCTGCTGAAATCAAGAGACTGAATCGTTTTTTGTTCGAATCCGCTTTTGCCGATCAAGTGGTCCGGCGCAACATGATCGTGCAAGTTCAGGATGCCGACGGTAATTGGCGGGATTGGACCAGGGTCGAGGATTTTAACGATTCCGGTCCGGATGATCCCCACTACACCTTGGAGCCAAAAGAGGGAAAAATTACTTTCGGAAACGGGTTAAACGGCCAAATCCCGCAACCATACCAGCAGATCAGGGCCCGTTTTTACAAAACCTGCCTGGGGCCGGTAGGAAATTTGCCGCCAGGGCAAATCTGGAATTTTTTGGAACCGCAGCTTAGCGCTTATAGGGGCGAAAACCGCGAGCCGGCCGGCGGGGGTCGTGCGGAAGAATCCTTAGAAGACGCTGAACTGAGGGCAAGAAGGAATTTTAACACGACTTACCGGGCCATCACCGCCGAGGATTTTGAACGCCTGGCGCTGTCGACACCGGGATTGCAAGCGGCCCGGGCAAAAACGCTTCTCAATTACCATCCGGATTATCCGTTTGCCACCGTGCCGGGATCGATTACGGTCGTCGTGGTGCCGTGTGCAATGCCACAGCAAATCGCCCCGCAGCCCGGCGAGGAATTTCGGCGGACAATCAAGAACTATCTGAACTCACACCGTTTAATCACCACCAACGTCCATGTGATCGCTCCCACGTATGTAAAGGTTTCGGTTTGCTGCCGGCTGCAAGTAAAAATGAGATACGACGACGCCACCGTCCGCAACCGTGTCAGGGAGGCATTGCAAAACTATTTACACCCCTTGACAGGCGGACCCGATCAAAAAGGGTGGCCCTTCGGGCGCTCGGTGTATCCTTCCGAAATTTATCAGGTTATCGATGTTGTGGAAGGCGTGGAGTACGCAAGCAATGTGTCTTTGAGCTGCCAAGGCAACGGTCAGGAAACAGAGGGCACCATCCGGCTTCCACCGAGCGCACTTGTATGTTCCGGCGACCACCGTATCGAAGAAAGACCGGCAAAGGACGGCAATGATTGTACCGGAGTTTAAAAGCCAGCGGTTCAAAACCAGGGCCCAGTGGCAAAGTGGCCTGCTGTACCGTCTAAATGAGCAGGCGGACAATGGAATTACCCTTTACGGCGCGCCTGTTTTCAAAGACTGGATACAGGCACTCAAAGGGCAGGTGAATATTGTCTCCCTTGCGGTAGACGAGTGTCGGCAGCTTTATTTGCTGCAAAAAGACGACTCTCAATATCGCTTTTACCGTTGCGATCCGGCTGGTAAGTCCCTGGAACGTCTTGGCTGCATCAGCGGATCCGGATCGAATCCCGGGGAAATCAGCGACCCCGGCAGAATACTCGTGGATCACCACATGCTCTGGATTCTCGATCAGGGCAATCAGAGGATCCAGGCCTTCAACAAAGAAAACTTTCAGATCATCTACATCATCGATTCGCTCGAAGCACCCATTGATATGGCTTTCGATGGCAAAAATTACCTGTTTGTGCTCGATCAAAAAACACGTCAAATCTTTAAATACGACCACAACGGTGTCCCTGCCGGTGAACCGTTCGGAAATACACAACTAAAGGACAAAGAACCCATTGGCCTGGTAGCAGGCAGCGCAACAGTTGTATGTGCTGTCGCTCCAGATGAAGGCCTAAAATGCGGGTTTATGCGGTTTTCAGAAGAGGGAAACTATTTGGATATCGTCGGAGAATTCGCCGGTATTTTTCAGGGAGAAGCATCGATTCATTCGCAGGGCATGGCGCTGAACAGCGAGGCAAGCATCTTTGTCGCTTTTCACTGTGCCGATACGTGCGAGCTGCATAAATTTTCTCCGGACGGAAGTCACCTGGGGAAAGTCACCCTTCCCGATTCCATCAAATCGATTAAATCAATCGCGTGTGACGGCCGCAATCATCTGTTTCTCAGCACCGATCAGGGTATTGCGCATCTGTCTCCGGATTTGGGTGTCAGTGGAGCAAAGGGTGTCTATTATTCGAGAACGCTGGATAGTGGGCCTGATGAAGGTCAGTGGCACAGGTTAAAGCTGGAAGCAGCATTACCCCAAGGAGCCGGCCTGGAGGTTTATTATGCCTCTTCCGGGGACCGCAACACCAAAAGGAAAGTGGACGCCATATTCACCGAAACCAGGCAGTCCCTCCAGCAAAAAGTCGCAAAGATCGAGTCGCTGCTGACACCCGGTTGGATCGGTCCTGAGAAATTCCTGCCGAATCCGGCGGGGGACGGTGAAACCTTTCATGACATGCTTTTCCGTGAAAAAACCAAAAGATACCTGTGGTTAAAGCTGGTATTGTCCAGCTTTGATCAACAGCAAAGACCGGTTGTCAACAATATGACCGTCTTTTATCCGCGCCATTCCTATCTGCGCTACTTGCCTGCCGTCTATCAGGAAGATCCGGTGAGCAGGGATTTCCTCGAAAGGTTCCTGTCGCTGTTTGAGACGGTTCTTTACGGGCTGGAAAATGAAATCAGTCAGATCTACCGCTACTTTGACCCGGATACCACACCCGTAGAATTTTTCGCGTGGCTTTCCTCCTGGCTGAATCTGTCTCTGGAAGAAGGCTGGCCGGCGCAAACCAAACAGCAGTTCATTCTGAAAGCCGCCAATCTGTTCAGACGCAAGGGCACGCCGCAAGGTCTGGCGGATTTCATCGAAATTGTCACCGGCCAGCGGCCGATCATCTGGGAGCATTCGCTGATGGTCAAACCGCTGGTTCTAAGCGGCCGATTCCCGCTGGGCTGTGATACCTTCGTTACCCGAACACCGCCAGGGGGATTTGTCCTCGGCCAGGCCTGTATCCTCGGCCACACTGCGATACGGGCCAATGCGCCAAAACCGGAAGATCCTTTCCTGCCTCTGGCACATTGTTTTACGGTGCTGCTCAATATGGACCGCAGTACGTTCCAATCGTATCAGGGAACTCTGAAGCGAATTCTGGATGCAGAAAAACCCGCCCATACGCATTACACCCTCGGCTGGATCGGAGAACCTGGGACGGGTCAACCTTATTATGTCGGCATCAATAGCTTTGTTAAATGTTACCGGCACTTCCGTCTCGGTGTAACCTCAGTTGTCGGCAAAACCGTTGCCTTTTCTCAGGAAAAAGCAGCCGCAAAAATAGATAATAGTTTGAGCCTGACAAAAGGTTTTCAGCTGATTTAATGTTTCGGAATTTCGACAACCAAACCTCGTTGAATAGTTTACTGGTTTACTGGTTGATTAGGTAAATTATGGCTATCATTTCAGTATGTTACGATTGTTAAAACATCAGTGTCCAATTATTTAGCAAATAGGGGATAAATTCATATTTGCATCCACTTAACCAATCAACTAATCAACCAATCAACGATATCTGACAACAGACTAAAAATATGGAAAATCTTCGAGGCTTCCGAATCATCCCAAAACCCATTATTTTTACCCAGTGAAATCTTATTTTCACATTTCACCGGGGCTATTATTCCAGTCCCGCTGAAGACGGGATCTTCGACATTTTAACATACCAATTGGGGCGAAGCCCCAAAATCAAGCACTAAGCAGAGGGGGGGTTAGTTATGAATGAGAAAAATCATGAACACTGCAGCAAATTCAAAATTTCAGACTTTTGCAGAAACAACTACTACTACGGCAAATGTATGACTGCCCGCGATTTCTTTGCAGAACAGAACTATTTCAATAAAAAGCGCAGTCTTATCAGCCGCATGGCTCTCGGTTGGGGCATCGTTTGCGGATTGGACGTCTTGCAGCCTGATCAAAATGTCAACGAATTCTTCATCATGCCAGGTGTAGCAATCGACTGCTGCGGCAGGGAGATACTGATCAGTGAAGATGTGCCCAAAGAAAACCGAATCCTGGCGCAAGGCGAAATTGCATCGATATGTAAATCTGGTGCCGGCACACCAATTCAAGATGAAGACATCCTGCTCATTTGTCTGGAATATGCTGATTGCAAAACCGAGCAGGTTGACATCCACCCCAGTGAATGCGGCCAGGAGGCAAAAACGGAGTACAACCGTATCAGGGACAGCTTCCGGATAGTGCTCAGGAAAGAAGGTGACGTCAATATATCGAAACCATACGGGAAACATTGCCCGCTTTCGGAAATGAAAGTTAAAAAAGATGCTGCGCACGAATCATTTCATAAATGTATTGACAGTAAATTAAAGGAAGGATGTCCGGAATGCACCGAACGAGACTATATTGTGCTGGCAAGATTGATTTCCCATAAAGATATCAATGCTGATAAATCAATCTCTAAACCGGAGGAAGGGCAGGAATCCACAGCGGAGCAGCCTCAACCAAACAAAATTTACGAACTGGATCATCATTTCGAGAGAAGGCTTGTTTACAGTAACCCTTTGCTTTACGACCTGATCCATTGTATCCACAACGACCTTCCGCATATCAAATATGTCAGCTGGGATGATCCCGGGAAGGAAGCAGACTGTTGGAAGGACCGGGGTGCCAAAGTAATGACCTGGCAGCAATTCAAGGAGAATATCGTAAAAAACGGACTGCGAGTAATTTTCGACAGAAAAATGAATTTAGCAACCATCAATGAGCACAACTTTGTATTTACAGCTTTTATCAGGGCGTTTGGTACCGGATACTTTATCAAAAAATATATACCATTAACCAAGATCACTTCGGACGCTGTCGGGGGGGACATGGTGGAATTCAAAATTCGTGAGCGTTGGCAAAAGGAAGAAACAGAGGACCAATCAGACTCCGAAATCCTTCGACAAATATCGAGCAAAAGAACCCATATCGACCCGAATCGGGTTCGTTTTGAAATAACGTTAAAAGGAAGTTCAATTCTTGATGACAATTGCAGAGCGCTGGACGGCCACTACGATGGAATCAGTTTACCATCCGGCAACGGTGTCGAGGGCGGAGATTTTGTGAGCTGGTTTTACGTCGTATATGAGTAAAAAATAAGGGGCATAACAATGAGTGATGACACTTCAAAAAACAGAGTCTGTCAGGACAATAAATTCATCCGGCCACTCTATTTTCATGGCATGTTGCTGGATGAGAAAGATTTTACTGTTGAGCAAAGCTATCATATTGAGAAGCGCAAATTAATCAACCGAACACTCCACGGCTGGGGGATTGTCTGCGGGCTAAATATTCTCTGGAAGGAAAATGAAACCCAGATCCAGATCGAAATACTGCCAGGCATGGCATTGGATTGCCACGGGAATGAGATCTGGGTTTCTGAAACCGTGAAAGTCGATCTGTGGGAGATTTTCTTCCCACATTTGAACAAACCTCAAAAACCCTTCCCCGCTGAAAACTCTGAGCCGGGAGCAGCGTCACCTAAACAAGAGGAAATTTTTATCGGTATTCGTCACAATGAAAAGTCGACAACCCCGGTGCCAACTTACGTGGCGACGAGTGATTGCGACAAAAGCACGTGTCATTTTTCGAGGACTCAAGAAGGATTTTGCATTAAATTTCTGACCGCATCCAAAGCCGAAAAGTACCAAAAAGTGTCATCTGACATTAAAGAATTGAATAAACGACTTTCACCTTCAAAGCAGAAAACCAAGAATGCCACAGAGCCAAATCCCGGCACCTCAGACAATACGAATAGCTCCCATGAGGTCCTGCCTTGTCCTGAAGTATTCCCGGAGGAACACTATGTCATCCTCGGAAAAATCCAAGTAGATCGCTCTAAGAAGAAAATTATTAATAATGATATAACTCAAGGTCGAACCTACATTAATCCGTTTAAAATCTTCTCCCAGTTAATGGGTAAGATCGAAAACCTCGAAAGGGAGATTCAAGACCTTAAAGCAAAGAAAGAATAATTTAGAAAAACAATAAGACAGTACCCGAGTCCAAGGAAGCGCAGAAAAGCGACATCTCAAAAATTTTTTCTTGCAAGACTGAAATACCACCGCTTGCCTTTATGCAGGCCTGTTCACCGCAGAGGCGCTGAGCACGCGGAGGAAAGCAAAAAGCCTCTCGGAGTTCTCCCACCGGGGCATAGGCCCTATAGGCCGGAGGCAGCGCCTCTGCGGTGAATCCAAAATGGAGATCGACATGTCCACAAAAGGAATAACAAGTCACGATCACAAAAAGTCCGCACAAGAACAATCGACCCACCCTTCTTCCCGTTCCTCCGAGCTGACGACAACGCCAACCCAACCTGTCCCGGCAATCCAAACATCTCGTCTCAATCCCACCATTATGAACCCTCGAAATGTGATGCAGCTTCAAAAAACGATTGGTAACCGGGCTACGGATAAATTGTTGTCGAAATCGGAAGGTCTCAGTTTCAATCGCGCGAGTGCATCGACATCGTCCAACAGTAAACCGTTGCAGGCCAAGCTCACAGTTACCCCGGCAGGTGATAAATACGAGCAGGAAGCTGATCAAGTTGCTAAACAGGTGATAAATAGGATCACCTCCCCTGTACCGCAATCGGCACAGCGCCAGGAACCCGAAGAAGAAGAGCTCCAAATGAAGCCTATCCAGCCTTTCGACAGGCTCAAGGTACAACGCCAGGAAGAGGAAGAAGAGCTTCAGATGAAACCCTTCGACAGGCTCAGGGTAAATCGCCAGGAGGAAGAGGAGGAATTGCTGCAGGGAAAGTTCCAAGCGGATGCTCTCCAGCGACAGGTGCCGGAGGAGGAAGAGTTGATGACAAAGCCCGCTATCCAGCGCGTAGGCCTCGAAGGCGGCGATATTGATTCAGACACGGAGGCGGCGATTCACCAGGCAAGTGGCAGCGGTCAGCCGCTTCCCGGCAGTGTGCGTGAGCCTGCAGAAAATGCTTTAGGAGCTGATTTTAGCAGTGTTAAAGTGCACACGGGCTCCGAATCCGATTCACTCAATTCCTCACTTCAATCCCGCGCTTTTACCACCGGACCAAATATTTTTTTCAAACAGGGCGAATACAACCCGGGCAGCTCCGGAGGCCAGGAGTTAATCGCCCACGAGTTGACCCATGTGGTGCAGCAAGGTGCTGGGAAATTAAAGGCCTCTACTAATCAAGGCAGTGAAAAAGATGAATAATTTTTCGGGATGTATCGGCTCCTTTTCGTGATACCAATATGACCGACTTGACAGCTTGATCAGATTCATTGCCACTCTCGAAGCGGATAAAGGTTAAAGGTTAAAGGCCAAAGGAAAAAGGAAAAAACCCTTTTCAGTGAGAGCTCCTCCCGCAGCGCGGAAGGCCTCAGGAAGCCCCCTTGAAGGGAGCTAGGACAATCTTTCATCACTGTAAATCCGAAATTAGAAATCCCTGGCCCAGACCTGAATGATAAGTAGCTAATTTTGAACAACGCTCCTTGCCAGTTTTACAGAAAGAAACCAATGTATATCCGTCGCGCCAGGGCAGGCCGAAGCACGAAACAAATACGAATGACCAAAAATGCAAAATTCTAAACAACGTAACTGACGCTGCGATGAACATTGCAGGATTCCAAGTATTTAATTTTAATCCAAAGCGACAACTTGTTGATTCCAACGTTTTGAACATTTAATATTTGAATTTCGGATTTGTTTCGGGTTTCAAGATTCGAATTTCGTATTTTCAATGACACAGCTGCTTTCCCCCCGGATCGGTAGAACCTTTCCGGGTCCACCGCTAGAAGCGTTAGGTTTAAACCAAACTAATTGGCATCATTCTATATCAATGACAAATGCTCGGCTCAGTAGATGGTTTGTGGGGTCCCGCTCCTGTGGGTGGTCGTCGCGATTTTTCTATTACCGCGGCCGTTATCCATTAAGTTTTACGTTCTAAATTCTAAAAGGTTATTCAATGGGCATGGCCGTATGCGGTGGTGCGTCACTACAATGTTCGTTTGGCGCGGTTCCATCTGCACTGATGGTGTTGCCAAAAAACCGTGTCACCACCAGTATGCCGATTGCCAACATCATGGACAATCTTGCGCTTATGAACATTTTGCCTTTTGGTGTGTGCACGTCTCTGGCCAATCCAGCGGTGGCATCCGCTACTGCGGCGGCTCTTGGTGTGTTGACCCCCATGCCCTGCACCCCCGTCATTCCAGCACCCTGGATACCGGGCTCTCCCACCGTGCTGGTGGCCAACATGCCGGCCCTCAATGACTCTTCAAAGCTGATGTGTGCCTATGCGGGGGTGATTCAGATTCTCAGCCCGGGACAGGCCACGATTCAGGTGCCCTAGTGCCTTATCTCAGAAATATTGTTTCCTATACTGGCAATGTGATGTATCGATCCAGTACATACATTTAACCCAGCTGTTTATCAGAGACGGGTAAATCCAAAATTCGAATATCGAAACTCGAAACAAATTCAAATGACCGAAATATAAATGATCAAAACTATCGATGACACGCTCGCAAAATGGAGTGACGTTGCAGTCGCAATGCCATAAGAAGCGCAAACTATTTAGCGCTGAAATCAAAAGATGAAGAGTTTTTTGTTTTGAATTTTGAGTCCCGCTGCAGCGGTAGATTTTGATATTGTTTCGAATTTCGAATTTTCACAATGATTGTTTTATATCAGCGGGATTTTAAATTGCCAGAATCGAGTGCAGATCTTGTGATACAATGCACTAGTACGGAGTAGACGGAACCAAATGAGATAAGTAATTGCTCTTATTCACAATTACGGTGACGTATTATTATTAGTCCGTTTTACCGCAGAGGCGCTGAGGACTCGGAGGAAATCAAAATACCATAGCGCCACAATAAGATACTTTAACTCTGACTCCAGACACGGAATTTCCACTCACAATTTCCGATTGGTATTTTCATTGCAGCTGGATTCCGATGCCTATTCAACAAGCCGCAGGCCGAATTTTTCGCTGATTTTTCTTCCCAACCTTGTTAAATTTGAAAACCATTTAACCGGGGTCAAAAAATCAGCGAAAAATTAAATCCCTCGGCGTTCTCCCACCGCGGCGTAGGCCCTATGGGCCGGAGGCAACGCCTCTGCGGTGAATACAATATTTCAAGCTAAAAATCGATTGGGAGTTATTGGTTATTTGTGATTGCCTATCGGTTTAGGTGAAATAACTTGCGAGATCATATCTCACTTCCGGAAGATATACCCAATCATCGCAAAAACTGCTGCAACCGACAACGGACAATCCCGCCGCGGCGGGAACACCCCAATTGAGTTTTTTCACTCGATTGGGGTTTAAGCTTCATGGAGATCGTCATGTCCACAAGAGGGATAACAAGTCACGACCCAAAAAATCTCGCACAAAAACAAATGACCTATCCTCCCTCCCGTTCCTCCGATTTGACAGCAACGCCAACACAACCTGTCCCGGTAATCCAAACATCTCGTCTCAATCCCACCATTATGAACCCGCGAAATGTGATGCAGCTTCAAAAAACAATTGGTAACCGGGCTACGGGTAAACTGTTGTCGAAATCGGGAGGGCACAGTTCCAATCGTGCAAGTGTGTCACCGTCGTCCAACAGTAAACCGTTGCAGGCCAGGCTCACAGTTACCCCGGCGGGTGATAAATACGAGCAGGAAGCTGATCAAGTTGCTAAACAGGTGGTAAATAGGATCACCTCCCCTGCACCGCAACCGGTTCAACGCCAGGAACCCGAAGAAGAAGAGCTCCAAATGAAGCCTATACGACGCCAACCTGAGGAAGAGAAGGAAATCCTGCAGGGGAAGTTCAAAACGGATGTTATTCAGCGACAGCTACCGAAGGAAGGAGAAAAGCTCCTTCAAAAAAAATTTAACCCTATTCAGCGACAAGGACCGGAAGAAGAGGAAGAGTTGGTGCAGGGAAAGTTCAAGACATGTCCGACTGATACCGTACAGGTAAAGTCAAATGCTCCTAAAAACACGGCCGGCATGCCGGATCATTTGAAATCAGGCTTGGAGAATCTCTCCGGAATCTCCATGAGTAATGTGAAAGTCCATTACAACTCATCCAAACTGGCCCCCACTAATGCGCACGCTTTTACCCAAGGAAAAAATATTCATATTGCTTCAGGGCAAATAAAACATTTACCCCATGAAGGGTGGCATGTGGTACAACAATGGCAGGGGAGGGTGAAGCCGACTATCCAGATGAAAGGCGTAATCCTGACTAATGACGATCAGGGGCTGGAGAAAGAGGCGGATGTGCTGGTGCCGAAGGCCATAAATGAAAATGAACAATTTCGCGATAATGAGCGAACCGATACCCAGCAACTTAAATACTCCAGAGCAAGAAACTCTGACCCCTTTTTCGCGTTAATCAAGGAATATCCAGGACCGAAGAGAAGGGCGGACGATCTCTGCAGAAGCGCTGCACTGGACTGGAGAACATCGAAGAAAGGCATAACAGTAACCTCAAAAGATTGGTATGTGGTAAGGAGAAGTGGAGTAGGTCCGACTTCGACGGGAGTCGTTCAGAGAAAGTTGTTCATCCTAGAAGCGGGTGACTCGAAAAAAGATTATACTAAAGGATTGTACGAAGATCTACTGAAACTGAAAGAATCAACGCTCGAGAAAATAAAAAAAGTGTTGCCGTCGACAAAGATAGCGGAGAAAATATATAATAAGCTCAATGAGTGGGCGAAAAACAAAGAAAAACACAGAGCATTCACGACTTGGGAGGCTGCTATCAAGGTCGCTTTGAAGGACCTAAATGAGGAGAAGGAGGTGGCGAAAAAAACAGTAATGGAAGAAGAAGAAGAAGAAGAACTAATGGCGCCACCCCCACCTAAGGAATTAACAGAACTCGAAAAAACGGAATTAAAAAAGAAAGAGGAAAAAAAAAAAGAAAAACGAGATAGTAATAGAAAAAAGCTATTCTCCCTTTCATTAAAAAAAGGCAAAACAAGAGAGAAACGAATGAAAGATAAAAAAGAGTTGTCCCTGAAAGAACAAGAGAAACAAAAGAGGAAGTTCTATTACGAGCTGTTTTCTACCGAATTAGAAAACGACCCTTATAATTTGTCAGATCTATTTAAAGAAAAAACGGTCAAGGCGCCCGTAACGGGTTCCTTTCTGGGCTACGGTATGGGCGGAGAGTATCGAAATGTAATCATGGAGGGCATGATATTCGCTATTACTAACAAGCACTTACTCTCACCGAAAGGGAAGAATCTGCTAAGGAACTCCGAGGTCATGTATCAACAGTATAAAAAAATGAAACCAGGGAAAAATCCTCTAAAAAGCCTATTTCGAGTAGGTGTCGGATCAATAAGGGGGCTAGCCGTCAAAGAGACCATCAATAATGAACTAAAAGAAATTTCCAAGGAGCTAACTTTCAAGAAAGGAAATGATTACTATTATGCTATACTAGGAACAGAAAACGGCGCCGCCGCACAGGGTTTGGTCCTTGATCACGGTAAAGAGCTAGAGATAGGGGGGATAAAAGAGATCAAGCTGCATAATAATAGTGACTTTGAGTTTGTATTCGAAAAATTTGAGGATAAATAGCGCTATACGGATACGATCCAAGTTCACGTCCGAAACGGGATCAGGCCTGAGTAGTTGAGTTGTAAATTGAATTAGGTAGTGTTTGAACGGTTATTCAAAACCCCTTGATATTGTTGATGAAAATCGCATAGAAGTAAAACGAAGATTTTTCAGTTTAATGAATATAGGGGGCCTTGGGGACGCCCATAAAATTATAATTTTTTAGTCCTCCATCTGCTCTAATTGCTCGGCATTGGCGATCTTTTCACAACGCTTTACCGAATGGAAATTTGGGGTCGCGTCTTGATTTGTGATTATGAAGGCTATTTAATCACTAATCAAGATTTGACACCTATTTCCAGCCAATCCTGCCCCAGATGCTCGACCAACCACGGCCTCGCTTCTTTGTGCAGATTACCGCGCAGGTTGACCTGAACCCCTTGATTCACCAGCGCCCGGGTCAGCGCCAGCTCGATCTTCCCGTAGCTGTTGGTCGGATCGCCGACCAAATACAGGTTAATTCCGCTCATGGTGCTCTTTGTCTCACCCCCGTATATCATGCTTCATTCCAAGCGTAGCAAATCGATCAAGCCACAACGGACAATCGCTGAAACCCGCACTCGAAAGATGATTTATCTAGCTTGGGTTTTCGGTATGTAAATACACGAATTGCCGCAGATCTGCGCAGGATCAGGGTTTACGCGAATGAATGAAATTCGGCGTGTTACTACAAAAAA